>ERZ842401.503-NODE-503-length-57330-cov-52.597416_pt1 | contig 57330 bp, 35 predicted proteins | sample MGYA00521270_ERZ842401 | MGnify/ENA primary metagenome ERZ842401 (study PRJEB31892, sample SAMEA3878208) | bioreactor metagenome | biome: Moose rumen | place: Sweden | collected 2011-10 | study: EMG produced TPA metagenomics assembly of the PRJEB12797 data set...
GGGCACCAAGGCACTGATAGGCCGTTCCATCACGCAGGAACTCGACATCGACGGCTATGCCGAGGGTAACATGAAGGACATCAGCTACACCATGACACTCGACAACCGTCCTGGACATAAGGATGAGTTTGGCGACCCCACGCTGACGCTCAGCGACCTCCAGTACCCCAATAACACGGGAGAGAAATGGACCGACGAATGGGAATATCTCACCGTCGGAGCCAAGTCGTCAACCGCTTTTGGAACGGGAATCTCGCTCACCTATCGCTACAAGTCCAATTTCTCATGGCGCATCTTCTGCGACTATGACTACACCCGCAAGGACTTCACCGCCACCTATGACCCCTACCACTTCGTGCAGAGGGGCTTGACATCAGGAGCCGGATTCCTCATGGACTCCGCGCTGATGGTGGCAGAGGGCGAATACGCCGACGGAATGGGTCTGGATGCCAGGGAGTACAAGACTCGCAAGACCATGAACTACGTGACGCTGGGACTCTCGTTCCTGGTGAACCTCTAAAAAAAGGATTATTACCTCAGCACTTCCTGGATGTAGATAGCGTCCAGACTCCAGAGTGCAGCATTGTTGGTGTTCGATGTGCTGTCGCCTTGTTGCCACAGGGCATCCCACACGGATGCTGCACGCTGGGGGTCGCGGTCCATCCAGGCGGCGTATGCCTCCAGTCGCCTGACGGGGAATTTGCTCTTCCGGATGTCGAGTGACATCTGTTTGTAGCGGCGTGCGAAATCCAGCCAGGTGGCGGCAAACCGCTCGTCACGCACCAAGAGCATCAGCTCGTTCATCACCTCAAAGCCTCCCATGATGGTCATCAGGTGATTGGTGCTGCGTAGCGACGGGTCACCGTCGTAGGTAATCTTTCCTGTAGCGGGGTCGTAGCCCTTGGCGAGATTGCCGGTGAAGATGCCGTCGGGGAGCGCAGCAATGCTTTGCAACCCCGTCAGTATCTTTTCACGATATTTTTTCGTGCCGAACCGCTCCCACTCTGTCATCCAGTTGCCGGCGTATGCCAGCCAGTCCGGACCAATACGAAGTCTTGCCGGCGCATGACATGGATACTTGCTGCGCGGCTCGGCCAGCCGCATGGGGTCGAGGTGGTAGAGCAGCGTGTCGGCATCGGTCTGCTCCCGCATCAAATCGCCCGTCCGCTCGTCCGTCGTCAGGTAATAATAGAAACGGTCGAAGGCGGCCTGACTGATACGTGCCTCCTTCGCACCACAGCCCCAGTGAGTGACATTATGACGACTGCCTAGCGGAGCAAACGGTCCGATGTGGTAGGTGTCCACCTCGCTGCAATGACGGGTCATGGCCTCAGCCATGCGCCAGATGTCGCTTCGGCCCGTTCTGAGGAAGTTGTACCAAAGCCACATGGGGGTGGCCAGTTCGGTATTGTCCCAGGCAAAGCCCCCCACGTCGTAGCGCCATTCCTGCCGTTCGTCATCGTAGGTGTGCATCACGTCGCCATAATTCCAGAAACCATACCACTTGTGCTTCTCTATATAACCCTGGTATGCCTTGATGAAGGACTCCAGCCTTTGTTCTACAACGTCCGACGAGTCCTTGGGCAGCGACCAAACGCCAAAAGCCTGCTTCTCATGAAGATACGCAGGAGTAGGCAACAGATGGGGGTCGGCAGAGAGTGACCGCGCTGACAGGGTGATGGCATCCTTCCCTGGATAGCCGTCGTATGCCATCAGGGTCAGCGTGCTGGTGCGGGCAATACCGTACGGCGTGCTCATCCCTTTCTGCACATCTTCGTAGCTGGCCTGCAAATCATGTGCGATGGTATCATAGTGGCACAGGTTCATGGCCTCAGCCTCAGGACTCCATAGCCACATCGTCAGCTCGGCCTCCTGACTGCGGGCTTTGTCGACCTCGATGGTGGAGGGGTATGATTGCCAGAAGTCCTTCATGCAGACGCCCAGTCCCCCGCTGACATCGCCCACGAAGGCAAAGCCCGGCGCACGGCTACCGGTGAGGGTTCCTATCCAGGGACTCTCCGATGTGGCCCGCTTGCGGACAGACCAGGCATTGTCGGTCAGTTGTGAGAGCCGATAACCATCCCACTGGGCCCAGTGGTCAAGCAACTGGCGATTCTTGTCGTCAAATGCTGCGTAGTCGGGAATACGTTTACCGGCCATTTGTTCGGCCTGAAGATTGCGTCCCCATTCACCATGGAGGGTAAGCGGTCTGCGACCGTCTAAAGGTTGGACAGGCTCTGTCCAGATGCCTTCTTCGTTGGCAAAGGCAATATGGCGGTTATAGGCTGCCTCTCGCATCGGGACATGGAAGCGTACGCCAAGACTGCGAATCATGTCCCTTTGGGCCTCACCATTATATATAAAGGTATGTACGATGCGTATTTGCTCGCTGCCGGCATAAAAATACATCCTGACCGTAAAAGGCAGCCACTGCCGGCCAGCTTCAGAAACGTGGGTGCCACTGACCTTGACCACCGTACATACTTGGCCTGACCTCTCCACAGCAGCGTCAGAAATCCTGGAAAGATATGCAGCATCCGCTGTCGTGGCAATGAGCGATGCCGAACCGCCTATCCGGCGCCCGTCAAGACAAAGACTGTCCAGCAGGCTGTTGCCTGATTTGGAGAGGTATGCCGTCAAACGTCCCGTATGCACCGTGATTTTGTCCAGATGCTCTGATGCCATGATGCCGGAACGGCTTTTCTGCTTGCTTTTCTCGCTGACGACCTTGATGTCATCGTTTGCCGGGTTCACCACCGAACTGATACCTGCCCATTTCACCGAGCCGTCTGGCCAGCGAGCATTGACCCATGCATCCACGGGCTCATGATTCGACAATGCCAGCGTCGTGACATCCTTTAGCTCTCCCTGTGCAAACGGTACGCCAAAACTCACGGGGGTGGCTTCCGTCGGCCGTTCCCCTACCCAATGCAAGGGAATTCCCGTGGTGGTTAAGGACCAGGAAGGTGTCTGATGGACCTTGAAGTTGGTGATTCTGGTTCTGGAAAGCGTCGTGCGGAATCCGAACCAGCCCTCCTTGAGCGGCTGCGGGTCCAGATAGTCCACGAGGCATTCACCATCGATATAAAACCGTGTACGTCCTGTTACCGTGCTCTCTATCTTGACGTGATACCAGTGGTTGGCTTTCAGCAGATGGCCCTGGTCCGTATACTCCTTCAGGATGGCAGGCCGCTTGGTGGCATCGTCTACGCCCGTCTCGTCACCGTCGTAGCGTCGGAAACGGGTCGTGGTATTATGATTGCCACCAAAACCGAGGTAGTACATCTGGAGGGTATAGCACCGCAGGAAGATGCCGCTTCGCCAGGTGGCCCTGGCCCAGAGGTCCTTGGCATGAGGGTCGGAAGCTAACCAGAACGCATTCAGGTCACTCAGGCGGTCGCCTGGTTTCCCTTCATCCACCACACAGGCATCATATTCCACTGTCATTCCCTGCCGCATCTTCTGTTTGCGCCAGAGCGTCAGACCTTTGGGCGATAGAATCTCGCAGGTGTCACCCGAGAAGGAGACTTGATATTGGGCCGATTCCGACTCCACTTGCCAGTACTTGCCGAAGTGACGTTTGTCTAACCCCGACTGCGCCAGTAAAGTATGACAGGCCGTTGCCAACAGAAAAGCTGCGATGATTCTCATGTTTTATCTTAGAAGTCTAACTGACAGCCGATACCAAGCACAGAGTTGGTACGTGTAAAGGTGTCGCTGACACCCTCCGTGGGATAGTCGGTGCGCTTGTAGTCGTCGTAGATGGTCTGGAAATAGGCAGCAGACAAGGTGACATTATCCCGTACCTTATAGCTGAATCCAAGACCGACGCTATAACTGTTGACCACGAAGGACATGTCGTTCATGTATTCATCGGAGAGTCCATAGCTGGTCAACTGACCACCACACGAGACGTTCAGGTTGTCTGTGACGTCCCACTCGACACCGGCCAGGAACTCGTTGGAGTTGTGCTTCAGCAGGTCCTGGGAGTTGCCATACCAGCTGGCCTCCTTGTCGAAGTAGTGGTGCCAGCCCAGGTTGAGGCTGACCACGTCGATGGGCTTCCACTGAGCTCCTATGGTGAGCATGGCGGGAACGTCCTCGTTGACCTTTTCGCCGTCGCGGTACCTGTTGACGGCAGCAATTTCGCTGGCCTCGTTGACTGTTGACTCGTTTTTCATGCGAAGCTGTGTCTTGAATTCGTACTTGGCAGCGAAGTTGAAGTTTTTAATCTTGTAGTCGACACCGATGACGGGTGCAATACCCACTCCATCCTGATTACAGAGCAGATTGACGCCTTGAGCATACTTCTGCAGCTGGTTCAGGCTCCCTTTGGTCGCCTCCAGCTTTGCCTGTGTGGCGAGCAATTCCTCAGGGACAGGAATGCCTGCAGCCTGATACTGGGCGATACCTGCACTGACGACTTCATAATTACTGGTGATGGTGGCGTTGGCCACTTGCAGGTAATCGGCAAAGTCGACATATCCTCCTTCGGTTTTTACCTGTATGTTACTGATTTTGGCCTTGTAGGTGGCATCGCCATACAGCAGTCGCAGACCGCCATATACCGAGAGGTTCGGATATATCTTATAGGCGGCACCGAGTTGTATGCCATAGTAGTACTGACGGCCTTTCATATATCCGTCCATGTCGTAGCCCTGAGCTCCCAGAGGCTGCAGCATGGAGCTGATATTGCCAACAACGCTCTCGAACGAGCCCAAACCGTCGGCAAACTCACAGGCACCGCCACCACTTGGTACTGACATATTCAGTTGGATGCTCCAGTTGTTTTTGTTATATGCAGCCTGTAGCGATGGAATACAAGGAGCGGTGGCAACGCCCTCGAACTCCTTTCTGCTTTGACCATTGTTCTTCTTGCCCAAGGCGAAAGCAGGGTTGGTTGACGTGATGGTACGCGTCTGGTGGGCATACTGCCAGTTGAAAGCCACATGAAAACCGTCGGCCATAAACGCTACACCAGCGGGGTTGCTGTATACGCCATCAAGTCCGATAGCCGCATCACGTGCGGGGTTTTTCAAAAACAAGATACTCTGGTTTGTGTTGGTTAAGATGCCTCCTGCAAAAGTAGAGGATGCTGTCATCGAGAAAACAATCAGCAATAATAATACTTTTTTCATTTTTATTAATTAATTTTCCTTGAAAACGGGTGCAAAGGTAACATTGTTGCACAAAAGAGCCGCAAAAGTGCAATGTAAATTAACACACCTTAACCAAAAGCTGCACACTTTATGCACAAAAGTGCCAAAGTGTGCAGCAAATTGTGCCCGAACACGGACGCTTTCTTATCTATTTCTTTTCGTTTGGATAGCTGACGCGGGTGTGGTAAATGGTCTTTAGTTTCTCAATGAGTACGGTCTTGGCATACTGGATGTCACGGAAGGTGATGGGACATTCGCGAAAATATCCCTCAGCCACTTGACTGTCGACAATTCTCTCTACCAAGTTGCGGATGGACTGTTCGGTATAGTCGGACAGTGAGCGTGAGGCTGCCTCGACGCTGTCAGCCATCATCAGACAAGCATGTTCGCGGGTAAAGGGGTTGGGGCCGGGATAGGTGAAGAGCAGGTCGTCAACCGGTTCGTCCGGATGCTCGTTCTTATAGCGGATATAGAAGAATTTCGCCTTGCCCTGACCATGGTGAGTAGCTATGAAGTTGCGGATGACCTTGGGGAGGTTGTACTTGTCGGCCATCTTCAGGCCTTCAGTGACATGGCTGATGATGATTTGCGCACTCTCGATGTCGGTAAGCATCTCATGCGGGTCTATGCCCGACTGGTTTTCGGTGAAGTAGATGGGGTTGGCAAGCTTGCCGATGTCGTGATAGAGGGCTCCTGTACGCACCAGTTGTGCCTTGGCGTCGATTTTATTGGCTATCTCGCCCGCGAGGTTGGCTACCTGTATGGAGTGGTTGAAGGTGCCTGGTGCCACTTCGCTCATTTGTCTGAGCAGGGGATTGTTGGTATTGGACAGTTCGATGAGCGTGATGTCGCTGGTAAATCCGAATGCTTTCTCGATGAGGTAGAGTAGGGGGTAGGCGAACAGCAGTCCGATGCCGTTGGCCACGAGGTAGTTGTAGGTGCTGTAGTCTATCTGCGAGAGTGCCGTGGCACGGCTCCAGTCAAAGGCCAGGTTGACGGCCATGGCAGCCAGTGAGATGATGATGGCCGACCTGAAGAGCTGTGAGCGTTGTGACAGCTCGCGCAGCGACGAGATGGCCACCAGTCCTGCCACTGTCTCCAGAACGATGAACTCAAAGGCATGCTGCAGCATGAGTGCACAGATGAGTATCATGGTGACATGTGTCATGAATGCCGTTCTGGAGTCCATGAAGACGCGTATGAAGATGGGCACCATGGCGTATGGCAGGATATAGACGTGGACGAAGGTGTTGCGTATCAGCAGTGCCGTCAGCAGGGTGAAGATGATGATGAGGGCATACAGCATCGTGATGCTTCGTGGTTTCTCAAAGTAGTCCTTGCGATAGAGGGAGAGATAGATGGTGAAACAAATCATGAGGATGGAGACATAGAGAATCTGTCCCATCAGCGATATCTGGTTACGTGTCTTGTCCTGACTGCGCCGATCGTTTTCGCGCATGTACGACTCGATGATGAGTTTCGTACGCTCAGTGACGATCTCGCCCTGGTCGACAATCTTCTCTCCCTGTTGTACGAGTCCGCTGGCCAGCGGGATGGAGGCAATGAGCTCGTTTTTGCTCGTCTCGCTGCGTTCACGGTCGTAGGTCAGGTTGGGGACGATGTAGTTGTTGAGGTTACATTTCTGCAACTGTTGTCGCAGAGCTGCCAGCTGCTGGTCGGAGGAGAACAGTTTCTCATAAGCCATCTTGGTGGAATAGATGTTCATAATAGACTCGCTGGTGGCCTGTTTCTTGCTGACGACACGTATCAGTGCCGTGGTGTCGTTGTGGAGTTCATCATACTCCTTGGAGTCCATGATGCCATTGTCGTAGATGGCTTGCAGCCTGTTGCAGATGAGTGTCACAAAGTATTCTGGGACATCGGGAATGCCGTCAGCATAGTCGGTGGCAAATTTCTTGACCATCTGGGTTCCTGTCTCAGCATTATATCTGTAATAGGGCTCGTATTGCCGCATGACGCTGTCCCGCTCCTGCTTGACAACCTCTTCGGACTTGTAGACGGGAAAGTCGAAGGGGGCGGTGATGTCGACATACTTCCATGGCTTTCCTTCTTCAACGTGAAACATATTGTTTTTGTCGTGAGGCAGAGCCCATACGACAATAGCTACCGTTGCAATAATGAGTGCTGAGCGTACGATGATGTCGCGCAGCATGTTGTTTTCTTTCAGGTTGAGATTGCTCATAATGTACGCAATTTTGGTGCAAAGATACGAAAAATTAAAAATAAATGATTACCTTTGCACCAAAATTATAAAAATATGTCAGAAAGAAGAGTAAGGGTGCGCTTTGCACCGAGTCCTACAGGCGCACTGCATATTGGTGGTGTGCGTACCGCATTATATAATTATTTGTTTGCCCGCCAGCATGGCGGTGATTTGGTATTCCGCATCGAAGATACCGATTCTACGCGCTTTGTACCTGGGGCAGAAGAATATATCATCGAGAGTTTCAAGTGGTTGGGCATTCAGTTCGACGAGGGCGTGTCGTTTGGTGGCGACAAGGGTCCCTACCGTCAGAGTGAGCGTCGCGACATTTATAAGAAATATGTTCAGCAACTGTTGGACGGCGGCAAGGCATATATCGCCTTCGACACCCCGCAGGAGCTGGAACAGAAGCGTGCTCAAATCCAGAATTTCCAGTATGACTGTCACACCCGCAGCCAGATGCGTAATTCGCTGACGCTGCCGAAAGAGGAGGTCGACCGTCTCATTGCCGAAGGGCATCAGTATGTGGTGCGCTTCCTGGTGGAGCCTGGTCAGGAGATATTGGTCGACGACCTGATTCGTGGCGAGGTGCGCGTCAAGAGCGACATTTGCGACGATAAGGTGCTCTACAAGAGTGCTGACGAGTTGCCCACCTATCATTTGGCCAATATCGTCGACGACCACCTGATGGAGATTTCCCATGTCATCCGCGGCGAGGAGTGGCTGCCGTCCGCACCATTGCATGTGATGCTCTACCGTGCCTTTGGCTGGGAGGATACCATGCCGCAGTTTGCCCACTTGCCGTTGTTGCTGAAGCCCGATGGCAAGGGCAAGTTGTCGAAGCGCGACGGTGACCGCCTGGGCTTCCCCGTGTTTCCCCTGCGCTGGACAGACCCGAAGACGGGCGAGACCAGCCGCGGCTACCGCGAGGACGGCTACTTCCCCGAGGCTGTCATCAACTTCCTGGCCTTGTTAGGCTGGAACCCCGGCGGTGAGCAGGAGATATTCTCACTTGACGAGTTAGTGCCGCTGTTCGACATCTCCAAGTGTTCCAAGGCCGGTGCCAAGTTTGCCTACGAGAAGGCCATCTGGTTCAACCACGAGTATATTCTCAAGAAGAGCAATGAAGAGATTGCTGCCCTCTTTGAGCCGATTGTCAAGGAGCACTGTCCCAACGAGACGTCTGAGCGTGTGTTGCAGGTGACGGCCATGATGAAGGACCGTGTGTCGTTCGTCCATGAGCTGTGGCCCCTGTGTTCGTTCTTCTTCGTAGCTCCCACGGCGTACGATGAGAAGACGGCCAAGAAGCGTTGGAAGGAGGATAGTGCCGCCCAGCTTACTGAGTTGATGGAGGTGCTGAAGGGCATCGACGACTTCTCCTTGGAGAATCAGGAGCGCATTGTCCACGACTGGATAGAGCAGAAGGAGTATAAGCTGGGCAACATCATGAATGCCTGGCGACTGACGCTGGTCGGCGAGGGTAAGGGTCCCGGCATGTTCGACATCTCTGCCTTCCTTGGCAAGGAAGAGACTTTGAGCCGCATGCAGCGCGCCATTGCAGTGCTGGGTTCGTAATAACGGTATAACGACATAACGATAACGAAAGATTTTGTATAATTTAATCATCTACCTCTACCAACTGGGCGTCATCGTCACAAGCCTCTTCAGTGAGAAGGTGCGAAAGATGTGGCGAGGCGAGCACAATGCTGTCAGTTACTTGCGCCAGCATGTCGACCCGCAGGCCCGGTATGTATGGTTCCATGCAGCCTCGCTGGGTGAGTTTGAGCAGGGACGTCCGCTGATGGAACAGCTGCGCCGTGAGCATCCGGAATATAAAATCCTGCTGACCTTCTTCTCGCCTTCAGGCTATGAGGTACGCAAGAACTATGAAGGCGCCGACCTGATATGCTACCTGCCGTTAGACACGATAACCAACGCACGGAGTTTCTTGCGCACTATCCGCCCGGTCATGGCATTCTTCATCAAGTATGAGTTCTGGTTCAACTATCTGCATATCCTCAAACACCGTGGTGTGCCTGTCTATAGTGTTAGCAGCATCTTCCGTCCCGATCAGGTGTTCTTCCGATGGTATGGCCGTCAGTATGGTCGTGTGCTGAAGTGTTTTACACACTTCTATGTCCAGAATGATGTCAGCCGCGAGCTGTTGGCTCAGATAGGTATCAACAATGTCTCCGTTGTCGGAGACACCCGTTTCGACCGCGTGCTGCAAATCAAGGAAGCTGCCAAACAACTGCCTGTCGTCGATGCATTTATAGGAAAAAGTTCACAGAAAGAACCGTCCTCTTTGCGTACTTTTGTAGCAGGATCCAGCTGGCAGCCCGATGAAGAGATTTTTATTCCGTGGTTCAATGAGCATACGGACTGGAAACTCATCATTGCACCGCACGTCATCGGTGAGGACCATCTGCAGCAGATAGTGAAACTGCTGGAGGACCGTAAGGTGGTTCGCTATTCCTCTTTAAATCAGCAAGACAATCCAGATGCTCTTGAACAGGCTGGACATGCTGATGTTCTCATCATCGACTGCTTCGGACTGCTCAGCAGCATCTACCGCTATGCTGATGTTAGCTATGTCGGTGGAGGCTTCGGAGTAGGCATTCATAATACGCTGGAGGCTGCCGTATGGGATGTTCCCGTCATCTTTGGTCCTAACAACGAGCGGTTTATGGAGGCACAGGGTTTGAAAGCCTGTGGCGGTGGCTTGGAGATACAAAATGCCGATGACTTCCGCCGTATCATGCAGCAGTTCATCGATGCCCCTGCAAGTATCGCAGAAAAAGGCCGCCAGTCAGGTGACTATGTTCAGCAGATGACTGGCGCTACGCAAAAGATTTTATCTGACGTCCGTCTATAGACAGCGTGTCATCCGTATACCATATCTTTTGACGTCGGGACTATCAAACCAATGTGATGGTCTCGACGTCAACAGTTTCATGGAGGAAGAGTTGAGCTGACTCCCTGAATTTGTCAGCATTCTCGGTAGTCAGGTAGTGTACCTGACCTCCTTTAGTACAGCGGCATTCCATGTCGGGATGGCTGACAAAGTATTGCTGGAGGGCCGTGGCGACGTACTCGCCTTGGGCTACGATGCGGATGCCGCGGGGAATGTATTTGTGAATCTTGGGGAGCAGCAAAGGATAGTGTGTACAGCCAAGGATGACGGTGTCAATGTCCGGGTCCATCAGCATCAGCTGGTCAACGCGTTTTTTGACGAAATAGTCGGCGCCGGGACTGTCGGCCTCGTTGTATTCTACCAGTGGTACCCAGAAGGGACAGGCAACGCCAGACACTTGGATGTCGGGGAACAGTTTATGTATCTCCAGATTGTAGGACTCGCTCTTGATGGTTCCCTCGGTGGCAAAGATGCCGACATGGCGACTCTGTGTCAGCGAACCAATGACTTCTGCCGTAGGGCGGATGACACCCAGCACGCGGCGTGAGGGGTCGAGACGTGGCAGGTCGTTCTGCTGGATGCTGCGCAGGGCTTTTGCCGAGGCGGTGTTACAACCGAGGATAACCAGATGACAGCCCAGCTCGAAAAGTCGGGTGACAGCCTGTCGCGTAAACTCATAGACGACATCAAACGAGCGCGTACCATAGGGTGTACGGGCGTTGTCACCCAGATACAGGTAGTCGTATTGGGGTAATAGCTGGCGGATGCCATGTAGGATGGTCAGTCCGCCGTAGCCACTGTCGAAGATGCCTATAGGACCTGGAGTAGCGCTAAGCATAGGACAATGTATTTATTTGAGGAGCTGCTTGACGTCATCAGTGATGTCTTCGCCCATGACGGGGTTGAGCCAGGGGGTGGCGTTGGCATCGGTATTCAATATGAAGGCATAGCCGCGCTCCTGACCGATGGTATTCAGGGCAGCACCTAACAGTTGCAGCAGTACCTGGCGTTGCTCCGCTTCAGCCTGCGCCAGCAGTTGCTGGCTTTGGTGCTTGAAGGCGATGTTGCGGTCCAGCATCTCCTGCAGTTCGCTCTGTCGCTTCTGGAGAATGGTCTTCGGAAATGCGGCCTGACCGTCCAGAAATTCCTCGTACTTCTTGTTGAAGTCGTCTTCGATGCGCTGTTGCTCTGCCGCATACTGGGCGCGTAACTGTTCCATGCTTTGCTGCATGCTGGCATATTCGCTCATGGATACTATCACGCTGTCGTAGCTCAGGTAACCAAAGTGCAAGGCTGTTTTCTGATTGTCTGTTTGTGCAAAAGCTGCCAGCCCTACAAGGGCCAGCAGCCAGATAAGTGTTGTTCTCTTCAGCATAGTGATTACGCCTTAGATGATGAGTTTACCTTATTTCAGACCCAGTTTGGCCTTCACCTCCTTGGTGACATCAGTAGACAGGGTCGTGGAGATGTAGGGGATACCCTGAACGGTATCCATGATGTAGATGTAGCCGCCAGCCTGACCGACAGCCTTGATGGCATCGAGTACTTTGGTGGTGATGGCCTGCATCTTTTCGTTCTGTTCCTTGTTCAGCGCCTGCTGGCTGTCCTGATAGAACTGCTGAATCTTCTGCTGTGACTCCTGGAGGCTCTGCTCCTTGCGCTTCTTGATAGGCTCTGGAGTGTTCTCAGGCAGTTTTTCGTACTCTTCAAGGTTCTTCTGGAATTCAGTCTGCATGCTCTTCAGCTCGCCTTCATACTGCTCGCCCAGCTGCTTCATGTCAGCCTGGAACTTGGTGAACTCAGGCATGGCCTGGATGATTTCCTGTGAGTTGACGTGGCCGAACTTGCCCTGTGCGTTGGCAGCAGTGAAGCCACAAATGGCGCAGATTGCGCAGAGAATGATTTTCTTCATAGTTTAATACTTTTTGTTATTCTTGTTGTTATTTGATTTCGTAATCACCTTCGTTATGACGTTGTTTTGCGCTGACGGTTTAATTGGCGTATCCCAGTTTGCTGAGCACCTCGTTTGAGATGTCAATCTTGGGTGAACCGAAGATTATGCCCTGGTCGCTGGCGCGGTCGAGTACGAGCTGGTAACCACGCAGGTCGGCAATATCCTTGACAGCATTGTATATTTCAGTATGGATGGGGGTGATGAGTGCTGTACGCTTCTTGAACAGCTCACCCTCGGGACCGAAGTATTTTTTCTTCAGGTCGGCAGCTTCCTTTTCTTTGGCAACGATGGCATCCTGACGGGCCTTCTTTTGCTCCTGTGAGAGGAAGACGACCTCGTTCTGGTAGTTTTTGTAGAGCGTCTGGGCTTCCACCTGCAGGGCCTCCACTTCGGCCTGCCACTTCTTCGATACCTGATTGAGTTGTTCGTTGGCCCGCTCGTAGGCGGGGATGTTCTTGAAGATGTAGTCCATATCGACAAGAGCAAACTTTTGCGCTCCTGCGGTGCTAACCAGAAAAGAAAACACAATCAATGATAAAGCCCTGCGGCAACGTTCCATATTGATTTTCTTCATAGTGATTCGAATTATAATGAATTGTCGTTTCTTCTAACTACTTGGTTTATTTTATATGTATTATTTAGGCCGCAGGCCGCTTAAAACTCCTGTCCGAGAATGAAGTGGAACTGGCTGCCGCCCTTGCTGGTCGACGTGACGTAGGGCTTGTCGAAACCGTAGGCCCAGTCGATACCCATCAGGCCCACCATCGGCAGGAAGATGCGTACGCCGATGCCGGCGGAGCGCTTCAGGTCGAAGGGATTGAAGTTCTTTGTTTCAGCCCATGCGTTACCGCCTTCCAGGAATCCCAGACCGTAGATGGTGGTGTTACCCAGCAGGAACGGATAGCGCAACTCGAGAGAGAAGCGGTCGTAGGCATAGCCCGCGGCACCGTATGGCGTCAGTGAGCCGTTGTCGTAACCGCGCAGTCCGATGGTCTCTTCAGCATAGCTTGTCGAGTAGCCGCTCATGCCGTCACCACCGACATAGAAGGTCTCGAAAGGCGACTTCTTGTACTTGTTATACGAACCCAGAAGTCCCAGCTCGACGCGTGTCATGAGCACAAAGCACTTCTGGCCTCCTGTCAAGGCAGTGAAGGTACGTGTCTTGAACTTCCACTTATGGTATTCAATCCAGCGGTATTTCTGTTGTAGCTCATCGTTGTAACGGTCGGTATTGCCGCTTTTGTAGGTTTCAGCACTTGCCAGGTTAGCATAGTCTTTGTTATCGAAGAGCGACCAGGGCGGGGTCAGGGTTACTGATGCCATGAACTCGGAACCACGGCGGGGGAACAACTGGTTGTCTGTCGAGGTACGTGCCAGTGTGATGCCAAGGTTGATGTTGTTACAGCTACCATTGCTGATGAGGAAGTAGCTCCAGTCTTTCAGCATATAGCGGGTGTATGCCAGCTGCATGGAGAGCTGGAAGTAGTCGTCAGGCCAACGGAGACGCTTGCCCCAGCCGATGCTGGCACCGAAGAGCTTGATATATTTGTCGTCGTCGAGGAGTGAGGTATAGTCGTAGACTCCCGTATTATACATACCATAGCCGCCGTAGTAGTTATAGTAGTTGTTCATCCATGCCGAGTTAGCATAGGTGCTTGAGATATCCGACTGCTTAGAGAAGAAGGCACTGACGCTCAGTGAGTTGGGGCGCTTGCCGCCAAACCATCCCGTCGAATAACCGGCCGATACTGTGCTATAGTAGCTACCATTGGACGAGAGTGACAGCGAGAGCTGCTCACCATCGCCGATAGGCATGATGCCGCGATGCATCTTGTTTTTGCCGAAGAGGTTACGCAGCGAGAAGTTGTTGAGTTTGATGCCTACACGTCCGATGATACCTGTCTGTCCCCAACCGAGCGAGAATTCCAGCTGGTCGTTGGACTTCTGTTCCAGTTCCCAGTTGATGTCAACGGTGCCGTCATCATAGTTCGGCTTAATATCAGGGTTCACCTTTTCTGCATCGAAGAATCCCATGGAGGCTATCTCGCGTGCCGAGCGCTGGATGGCGTCCTTCGAGAAGAGGTCGCCCGGTTTGGTACGCAGTTCGCGGCGTACCACTTCTTCATAGAGTCTGTCGTTGCCAAAGATGCGGACGTGGCTGATATGTGCCTGCGTACCCTCTTGAATGCGCATCTCAAGGTCAATGCTGTCGCCCACGATGTTGACTTCAGTAGGATCCAGGTTATAGAACAGGTAGCCGTTGTTCCAGTAGTAGTTGCCGACGGCATCTTCGTCCTCTTTCAGGCGTTTGTTCATGAGCTTCTGATTGTAGACGTCGCCCTTCTGCATGCCAAGGGCACGGTTCAGATAGTCGCTGGTGACGACGGTGTTACCCACCCAGGTGATGTTACGCAGGTAATAGCGCTGGCCTTCTTCCACTTTGACCAGGACGTTGACGTGGTTCTCGTCGACGGTCCATACGGAGTCTTCCAGGATGGTAGCATCGCGGTAACCCAGTTCGTTATACTTTTCAATGAGTGCTTGCTTGGCCTCGTCGTAGCGTTCGGGGGTATATTTCTTGGCTTTGAAGAAATTGGCAAACTTACCGGCCTCATGAATCTTGCCAAAGGCTCCCTTGCTGAACATGGTACCTTTGATTTTCTTGTCTGTCAGCTGTTCGTTGCCTTCAAGGATAATCCGGCATACCTTCATCTTCGACTTCTTGTCGATGTTGACGTCAAGGATGACTTCGTTTTTACCCGTCACGTCATCTCGCTGGACAATATCAATCTCGGCATTCTTGAAGCCCTTGTCGTCGAAGTATTTCTTGGCCAGGATTTTGGCGCGGTCTATCATGTTCGGCGTAATCTGTGCACCTTTCATGATGCCGAGTTTCGTCTCCATGTCCTCGCGCTCCGATTTCTTCAGACCATTGTAGTTGATGGCACTGACACGCGGACGGGTGGCCAGATGGATGCAGAGGTATATCTTCGACCCTACCAGTGAGTCGGCTGTGATGGCAACCTTTGAAAACAGACCATGCTTCCAGTAGCGCTTAACAGCTTCGGTAATCTCGGTACCTGGGACGTCGATGACCTGTCCTACCGACAAACCTGAAAGGCCTATGAGCACAAAGTCTTCGTAGCCTTCGACGCCTTTAACGCTGATGCCGCCAATTTCGCAGCTGCGTGGTGTACCGGCATAGGAGATGTCGGGATTGACGATGACGTCCTGCGCGATAGCGCTAACGCTAAATAAAAAATAAGAAATAAAAAATAAGAGATATTTCTTCATTTGCTTATTTATTCTTTTTTTATTTGTTATTTAGAGACGAAGCCTCGCTCTCTACCTGTGCTTCGGTTTTGCCAAAACGGCGCTGGCGCTGCTGGTAGCTCTCGATGGCCTTGTGCAGGTCGGACTCCTGGAAGTCTGGCCAATAGGTGTCACAGAAGTACAGCTCGGAGTAGGCTATCTGCCACAGCAGGTAGTTGGAGATGCGCAGTTCACCGCCCGTGCGGATGAGCAGGTCAGGGTCGGGCATGAAGTTTGTCTGTAGGTGCTGGCTGACAGTGTCCTCGTTGATGTCGCAAGCCCCCTCCGCTACCAGTTGGCGTACAGCTTCCGTGATTTCCCATCGGCTGCTATAGCTCAGCGCCACCACCATGGTCATGGCATCGTTCTTGGCGGTATGCTCCTCGGTCTCGCGCAGCTTCTGTTGCACGGCATCGGGCAGGCGCTTGATGTCGCCGATAACGCGGAAGCGCACGTTATTCTTCATGAATATCTCGTCTTCCAACGACGACAGCACCAGTCCCATCAGGGCCGAAATCTCGTCGGCTGGCCGGTTCCAGTTCTCGGTGGAGAAGGTATAGAGCGTCAAATATTTGACGCCCAACCGCGTACACTCCGACGTGATGCGGCGTACGGTCTCTACTCCGGCCTGATGGCCGTAGCTGCGCTCTTTACCCCGTTCGTTGGCCCAGCGTCCATTACCATCCATGATGATGGCGATATGCTGGGGGATGTATTTCAATTCATCATTCATCATTCACAATTCATTGTTAGTCATCATCGTTATGGCATACCTTACACTTCGCCCACAAGTCGTAAGTCAGCGACAGGCGCAGATGGCTGTAGCAGTCGGTATTCTTGAAGAGTCCACTGCTCTGGATGCTATAGGGGTCCTTGATGCCATCCAGTTCGTCACTGCTTGTGAAGTGGATAGTCCACTCCAAGGCCATGTTGACACGGTTGGCCACCTTGTATTTGATGCCACCGCCCAAGGGCATGTTCATGGCGACCTCTGTCGTATTAGGCTTGGCCACCGTTACACCGATACCTATATATATATAAGGTGTCAGGCGCTGTGCCCCACGATACTCCCGCCCTGTTCCATAGGGCCAGAAGTTGTATTCATATCTTAGTCCGATGTCTGCCAGACTGGTCTTGAAACGATAGTCTGTCAGACCGGGATAATAGGTCTCTGCATTCCTTGACGAACCTTTCAGCTGTCCGTAGCTGACGTTCATGGCCAGTGCCATGCGAGGGTTCATGCGGTATTTGGCCAGCAGCGACCCCATGGGCTGCATCTCGCGGAAGATATTTCCGTTGAAGTCGCCCAAATAGGTGACAGCACCGATGCCGGCACCTACCTCCAGACGGTATTCTGGCTCTGTCTGTGCCCAAGAGGTCATCAGTGACAGGTAACAGACGATGAGTATAGTTGCGATTCTCATCACTCCTCATAGTTTTCCCAACCCAGTTTGTTGAGCTGACCGCGCCATACCTGACCCGTGCCGCTACAGTGAAGCCACAGGGTCTTACCGTCAGTACTCATCTTGACCTTGGTGGCATCTTTGTTGAAGCCTGAAGGGAGTTGGTAAGTGTTGTCATATTTCCAAGTGATTCCGTTGTCACGGCTCTTGTAGATTTGCGACCAGGGGGTCTTTGTAGCCCCGCCGATGCCTGTGCCGCCAATGGCCAGGATGCCGTCGTCATACTTGACGATGGACAGGTCCTTCAAGCGTGGCAGCAGATAGGGGTTGTTGGAGCGCGGTGTGATGTAGGTCCATTGTCCCTCAGGGGCGTATGCCCCGTTGTCGACTATCTTGCGCCATACCACGGCAGTTTCTTCTTGAGGATAACTGTCGGTGGAGCGGTTGCCGACGAGCACGACATAGTCGGTATTGTCGGCATAACCCATCTGATAGCTGGTGAGTGACAGGTCCTGTACGGGGAGCAGCGAGGGGTCTTCGTCCAGCAGATCTTCCTGCCATGTTGTTCCGCCGTCGCGTGATACCATCAGTTTGTTGTCCGTTGACAGGGCGTATTGCTCTGTCGAGCAACCACCCAGCAACTGTTTGATGCCCTCTGGCAGTAGGACACTTTCTTCGTTCTCCATATAGGCTTCGTCCGTCAGCTGCCAGGTCATCACGTCGCCTTCTTGCTGGTGTACGTTGATGCTGATGTTATAGTCGTTATGTCCCTTGCCATTGTTGGCAAAGATGATGAAGTTGCGTGGCTTCGTGAAGTCTATGCTGTCGCTGGAGTCGAAGAGTGTTGCTGTCTCGGAGTCTTCTAAATCCTGAATCCATACAGTACCTCCATTATAGGTTGTCAGACTCACCAGTACCTTGCTGACGTCAGTGCCTGTCGGCAGCGAGTCGGGATTATAGATGCAACGGTTTATCTGGTCGATGCGGAATTGGTAATTGCCTCCCGTGACAGTGGTCTTGATGATGGTATCGTTGCCTGCTGCTGTCTGCTGGTGCTGGTAGCGCGTCAGCGTGCCTACTGAGAAACCGGTAATGGCGGCATCGCTGTAGAGCGACGACGTGTCGTCATTGCTGGAGTTCAGGCAGGAAGCTGCCACCATCAGGGTCAGCAGTAGCATGCATAGGGTCTTTATTTGTCTCATGCGTCTGAAAAATTAAATTTTTGGGTGCAAATTTACGCACATTTCCGCAATTCTGAGCATTTTTGCGTTATTTATTAAGTTAAATATATGATAAAAAGGCATATTTTAGATTTTATAAACAAAAAAGAGCGCGGTATGAATCGCTCACTCCGCGCTCTTTCTCAACGGACGTCGGTATGTACTAGCGTAATGACACTCAGTATCATGGCGATGGCAACAATACCCAACATGACCGTTGTTTGAAAATCTAATAACATAATCTTTACCTTAAATAAATATAACTACTAACCTAATGAAATGAAAAACTTCATAGTCATCTCGACTAAGACGGTGCAAAGTTACTATGTTTACAGGAAATAGAAAAGCAAGTAAGGCGGTTTCCTGTGGAACCGCCTTACTTTTTTGACGTACGTCAATCCGTTATTTGGCATTGATTTCCTTCAGCAACCTGTCGGCATGGCCCCAGCGGTCCATCATGAACAGCATGTAGCGCACGTCGACGTTGATGGTTCGTGCCAGCTGGCGGTCAAAGAAGATGTCGCTCGACAGCGAATCCCAGTTGCCGTCGAAGGCCAGGCCGAGCAGCTCGCCCTTATTGTTAAAGATAGGTGAGCCGCTGTTGCCGCCGGTGATGTCGTTGTTCGAGAGGAAGCACAGCTGCATGGTGCCCGTCAGCGAGTCGGCATAGGGTCCGAAGTCCTTGCCGCCGAGCAGCTCGTGCATGACGGGTTCGGCAAAGTACTCGACGTTCTGGTCAGCCAGCTGCATCTTTTCCCACAGCGAACGGGCCGTGGTGTAGTAGCCCGAGGGGCGTCCGCCCAGCGTGTATTCGCCAATCTGTCCGTAGGTCATGCGCATGGTGAAGTTGGCGTCTGAGTAGTTGGGGAGGTCCTGCTCCATACGCAAGACGGCGGCGCAGAGCAGCCGTTCCTGCTCGTTGATGGTCTCTGCCAATGCCTTACGGCTTGAGTTGATTTTTGCCAGCATGTCGTTCAGCGACAGGGCATACTGCACGCCGAGGTCCTTGGCGTAGCTCTTCTTGTTGCAGTAGATGGGCTTGCCGGATGTCATCAGCACCGACTGCTTGTAGAGGGCTTTCACGTAGGCGGCATAGTCGCCGTGGAACTGCCGGTCTATGGTCTGATAGAAGTCTGGCAGGTAGTCGGAGAGTGCCTGCTCACGGTAGTTTTTCAGCAGGGCGGCGAGCATTTCGCAGTCGGTAGCTTCGTCCCACTCCTTGCTGTTGTCCTCGTATTCGAAGTACTGCTTCTTGGGTTTGTCCTTAGGCCCCTGGATGCGCGTCCCCCACTGGCTGCGCCAGGCACGGGCCGTGATTTCGTCGTCGAAGGAGAGGAAGGTCTCGCGGAACAGCGTCCACATGTGGGTCACTACGGCGCGCTGACGGTACTGGTCGGACATCTTGTTGAAGTCCAGTTCTCCCTTCAGGTAGCCGGTTGTGTCCTGCCATTGGCGGATGCGGGCCTCGAAGAGCTGTTTCTGGGCTATCAGCCCGATGGAGTCGATACACTTGTTCATGCCTATCGAGTTCTTCCAGTAGTTGCTGGAGTGTGCATACTTCGACTCGTACATGATGCGCACGGCCTCTGAGGCCTGCATGTGGCGGAGCATGACCTCCTGCTTGACGGCACGCACCTGCACCCGCGGCGCATTGATGTCGTTACGGCGCTCCAGGATGCCGTAGCTCGACAGGTAGCGGCTGGTGCTGCCGGGATAGCCCATAATCATGCAGAAGTCGCCGGGCTTGTAGCCCTGCAGCGATACCGGAGCCCACGACGTCGGGTGGTAAGGCACGTTCTCCTTGGAATATCCGGCCGGGCCGTTGGTCTTGGGGTCGGCATAGATGCGGAAGACGGAGTAGTCGCAGGTCTGGCGGGGCCACATCCAGTTATCGGTCTCGCCGCCGTACTTGCCCATCGACTTGGGAACGGCGAACACCAGACGCACGTCGTTAAAGTCGCGATAGGTGGTCATATAGTACTTGTTGCCCTCGTAGAACGGCTTCACTTCGACGCGCAGCGTGGAGTCCTGCTGGTGGATGGCCTTCAGCCACGCATTCTCGATGGAGTCCACACACTCGGCTTTCTCGCTGCCTTTCTTGCCCTTCAGCAGGGGCAGAATCTCGTCGGTCACGTCCTTCTGCTCCACCATGAAGCTGACAAAGAGGTCCTCGTTGGGCAACTCCTCCTCATACGTGTTGGCCACGAAACCGTTCAGCATGTAGTCGTGCTCGACGGTGGAGTGGCGGCGTATAGCATCGAAGCCGCAATGGTGGTTGGTGAATACGAGGCCGTCGGGTGATACCACGACGCCCGAACAGAAGCCGCCAAAGTTGACCACGGCATTCTTGACGGCGTTGTCGCTCTGGTACAACTGCTCCATCGGTAGCTGGAAGCCATACGCTTTCATCTGCTCGTAGACGGCAGTGGGCAGGTTGTAGAGTGTCCACATGCCCTCGTCGGCATGTACCCCCAGCGCACAGAGGCTGAACATGAATAATAGTAGTTTCTTCATACTAAACATAAAAACTTATTTTGTTATTAAGTGAATTGTCGTCAGTTGCTGTTTTTTAACAGGAATTGCCATGAATTGAACATGAATTAATCATAAATTATTTGTAGTATGGTTCCATGTTCTTGTCAAGCAACACACATTCGTTGGTGGCTTCATAAAAAGCGTAACGTTCTCCTTGCAAACTGTCTTGGCCGATGTTAATAAGTAGTCCAATAGGCTTCTTTGTTAGTCTCAAGTAATTGAATAGTTGGGCGCGATGAGAAGAATTCAGTTCACTGACGGATTTCAATTCAACAATAATCTCGCCAACAACTAAATCCATCTGATAGTGTTTCTCCATCAGGTGATGCTTGTAGTAGCAGGGAAGTGCCTTTTCCCTTTCGTTTTCTATACCTCGGTTAAGAAGTTCGAGGTGCATAGCTTCGTTATAAACGGGTTCCAATAGTCCCCAATTCATCTCGTTATGTACCTCCATAGCTGCTCCTATAATTTGATAGACAATATCTGAATATTGCTTTGGGTTCATCTCACTATTATATTTATGTCAAATTCCTGTTCAATTCATGATAATTCATGTTTATAATAAACTGTCATTATTGTTTGATTTTGTTATTCGGTTTTCTAAAGTATCTGCCCACGACGGGGAGGCTCGCAAGAGGCATGTCGCGCCAGACAATGACCGCCGTGAAGACAGCGATGAGCAGGGTGTTGAAAGCTAACGACGCTATCACCGACCAGTCGCTGGCAGCCTGCATCAAGCCATATAGGATGAATGCCAGCACCACATAGAGGGATATCTCCTTCAGCGGATAGTTGAGCGGATAATACTTCTGTCCGACGAAATAGCTGGCGAGCATGGCCACTCCATATCCGGCAAATCCGCCCCAGGCGCAGGCCATATAGCCGTACTTGGGCACGAAGATGATGTTGACAGCCAGCAGCACCGCACAGCCGATGCCGGAGAAGACGGCACCCCAGATGGTCTTGTCAATGAGCTTATACCAGAACGACAGGTTGAAATAGACGCCCATCATAATCTCTGCAGCCATCACAATCGGAACAACCTTCAAGCCCACCCAGTAGTCGGGGTTTCTGACGATGTATTTGAGGATGTCCATATAAGCCACCACGATGAGGAACGCCAGCAGGGTGAAAATAATAAAGTATTTCATAGCCTTCTCATACATCTCGTGCTGGTCTTTGTCTTTGACGCCGGCGAAGACGATAGGCTCGTAGGCGAAGCGGAAGGCCTGTGTTATCATCGCCATAATCATGGCTATCTTCGAGCAGGCACCGTAAATGCCCAGTTGGGCGCGCATATCGCTGCCTTCATAGATGTAGGGGAAAAGCATCTTGTCGGCTGTCTGGTTCAGAATGCCGGCGATGCCCAGGATGAGTATGGGCCACGAATAGCCGAGCATGGTGCGCAGCAATGGCTTGTCGAGTACCCAGCGGAAACCCGTGTACTCCGTCATCAGGCAAACGGCCAGCATCACCGTGCAGCAGAAGTTGATATAGAACACGTAGCCCACATCCTTGCCGTCCATCCAATAGAAATAGACAAGGTTCAGCAGGATGGTTACCACGATGTTCAGCAGTTTCAGGACAGCAAACTTGATAGCCTTCCGCTGCTGGCGCAGGTGGGCAAAGGGAATGCACAGGAAGGCGTCGATGGCCACCGTGACGGCCATCACCCCGACGTACGACGGGTGGTCGCCATAGCCCATCAGCTGGCTGATGGGCGTTAGCAGCAACAATACCAGCACGGCAAACAGCAGCGAGAGCGTCCCCACGGTCATCAGCGTCGTGCCATAGACGACCTGCGAGTCGGTATGTGTCTTGTTGGTAAATCGGAAATAGGTGGTCTCCATGCCGAATGTCAGCAATACCAGTATCAGTGCCACGTAGGCATAGATATTGGTGATGATGCCGTAGCCGCCGCTGGCAGCAGAGAACTGCGCCGTATAAAGCGGCACCAGCAGGTAGTTCAGGAAGCGGCCGATGATGCTCGACAAACCGTAGATGGCGGTATCCTTAAAGATGGTCGTTAACTTTCCCATGTTTTTCTTTAGTAATTTCGTTATTTCGTTATGACGTTATGACGTCATTCCGTCATTCCGCAAAGAAGAGGTAGCAAATCGCGATAGCCGCAATGATGCCGGCCAGGTCGGCCATCAGGCCGCAGCTGACGGCATGGCGGGTGTTCCTGATGCCTACACTGCCGAAATAAACGGCTAATATATAAAAGGTGGTGTCGGTAGACCCTTGGAAGACGCACGACAGGCGGCCTACGAAGGAGTCGGCACCGTAGGTCGTCATGGCGTCGACCATCATGCCGCGGGCACCGCTGCCGCTCAGCGGCTTCATCAGCGCCGTCGGCATGGCATCGACCCACTGGGCGTTGACACCTGTAGTCTCTATGCACCAGCGCATGCCGCCGATGAGCATGTCCATGGCTCCCGATGCCCGGAAAACGCCGATGCCGACCAGGATGGCCACCAGGTAGGGGATGATGCGCACGGCCGTGGTAAAGCCGTCCTTGGCGCCCTCGATGAAGGCTTCGTAGACGTTGACCTTCTTCCGTACGCCGGCCAGTATGAAGCTGCAGATGATGGTCATCAGCAGGATGTTGGCTGCCGTGGTGCTGACGCGGCTCATGGCATCGGGCGACAGCTGCGAGAAGCCCCAGATGATGGCCGCCACCACGGCACAGGCGCCGCCCAGGAAGAGCAGGATGGTGCGGTTCAGCAAGTTGATGCGCTGGAAGAGCGACGTGATGATGATGCCCGCCAGTGTCGAGAAGAACGTAGCCAGCAGGATGGGGATGAAGATGTCGGTGGGTTGTGCGGCATGCAGCTGGGCACGGTACACCATGATGCTGACGGGGATGAGCGTCAGGCCGCTGGTGTTCAGTACGAGGAACATAATCATCGGGTTCGATGCCGTATCCTTCTTCGTGTTCAGCTCCTGCATCTGTTCCATCGCCTTCAGTCCTAACGGTGTGGCGGCATTGTCCAGCCCCAGCATGTTGGCGGCAATGTTCATGAAGATGCTGCCCGTCACGGGGTGTCCTTTGGGAATGTCGGGAAACAGCTTCGTGAACAGCGGACTCAGCAGTCTTGCCAGCACGTTGACGACGCCGCCTTTCTCACCGATTTTCATGACGCCGAGCCATAGCGACAGCACGCCAGTCAGACCTAATGAAATCTCAAAGGCGGTCTTTGACGAGTCGAACGTGGAGTCCATCATGGCTGGGAATACGTCGAAGTCACCGAAGAACACCAGCTTCATGGCAGCAATGACGAATGCTACCAAGAAAAAAGCAATCCAAATATAGTTCAATACCATAACAAGCTGCAAAGGTAGTGCATACCCAGCGAAAAACCAAAATATTTTGGTTTATTTTAAAAAAAGAGCGGTTGCATCGCGCAACCGCCCCTTCTCATATATTATGATTCAAGTATTTGATGTCGGATTAATACCACTGTACGTTCTTGTTCTGAACCCACTTGGTGAACTTGTCGTAAACAGCCTTGAAGGACACCTGCTCGTCGACCTTGTTGACCTTGGGGTCGCAGCCGAACTTGGCAGCGGGCTCACCCTGCTTGGCCTCGATGAGATACCAAGTGTCGCCCTTCTTCACCTTCACCTCAATGTCTTTACCGTTGTTGGCCTTGTTGATGCCAGAAACCGAGAAGGTTACAGTAGGAACGTTGTCAGCTGCGGCATAGAGCGTCTTGCCTGCTGCGGCGTTGGCCTTGGCAGCGATGGCGCTGGCATTGGTGTTAATCATCGTGTAGGTGGGGTACTTGCCGAACTTGTCGTGAATCTCCACGCCGGCAACGGTCAGAGGCAGTGTACCACCGGCAGCAATCAGCGTAACGTCAGCAGTGGTCTCGCTGGTGAACTTCACGTCGAAGACAGCGTCGTTGAAGTCGAAGTCACCATCCTCGGCAGCGCTCAGGTCCTCAACCATGATGCGGATGTCGGCAGTGGGAATAACGGGGGTAGTGCCACCGGTGAAGCCGGGGTTACATTCAGAACTGTTGATGCTGAAAGCGGGCTTGCCAGCGGTGAAGTTAGATGCAAAGATGTTAGCCTCTTTGCAGCCACCGACGAAGTCGATATAAGGATACTGACCAGAAGTGCCCTGCTCAAAATGAGTCGTCTCAGAGTAGACGTACAGGTTGTTGCCATAGGTAACCTCGTAACCCTGGTTGTCTAAGCCCTTTGCAATCTTGTTGGCCTGGAACACTGCATAGCCAGTGGTCGGGCCGTAGATACCGTAGTCAGCCTTGCGGCAGTCCAAGGTAGCAGTACCAGTAACCTTAATCAGAGAGTTGGCACCCATGATGATGCGGGAAGGACCCTGAATGTGGAAGGCTGCTGCAACAATGCTGCTACCGCCATCCATCTGGAAGCTGCTGGTAGAAGAGTCGCCAAGCGTCATGTCGAACAGCTTGGTGCAGGTGAGCTTACAGTTGTTCCAAACGTTGATGCTACCGGCGTTGTAGAGGAAGGTACCAGTGGTGTACTGACCATCGTTCACCCAACCATTGGAGTTGCTGTTGACGGTGGTGGTACCGCTAATCTTCACAACACCGCCGCTGACGTTCCAGAAGCTACCGCTACCCTCGCTACCATAGTTGGCAGCAGTGATGGTACCCTCGTTTACGATGAACGAAGAGGCATTGGTGACTTTCAGGTTTCCGGTAAGAGTAACGGTTCCCTGATTATAGAGGACGCCAGTTCCGTTAGCATGAAGACTGGGAGCTTCAATGGTACCAGCATTATAGACGGTCACGCTATTCAGGTAAATTTCGTCTGCGCCCTTCAGCTTTGCACCTTCAGCAACGTAAATCTTAAGGCCAGCCTGCAGGTTCTTGCTGTCTGTAGCATTCAGACTCAAAGTAGCACCGGGGCAGATGTAGACGTATGCACCACCCTCGTTTCTTGCATCAACATAGAAGTAGCTGGGGGCAACAATGCCGTTTCCGCCATTGGTGACGATATAGACGGGGCCGCCATTGACGCTTTTTCCCAATTCGCCATTCCATGCGGGGTTGACCTCAACTTTATTGTTAGTACTTGTTTCGTCAGCATAGAAGGAGCCACCAGCCGAATAGCCATAATAGGGAGCGTCCTGAATGCGGGGCGTGCCTTCGGGATAAGTTGTCTTGTAGTCACCTGCTGCCGGAGCATCGGGGAAGTCGATGTTGTGGCTGGTAGTGCGGGTGAAGGCTACACTACGCGTGGTAGTACCAAAGCCCCAGTCCTGGTTGGGGTCAATAGAACCGCCTACATACTTACGGAAAGCAGCATTGTAGGAGTCGGTCACGACATTACGGTCGGCATCGTACACGTCGTCGCTTTTCGAGCAGCTTGCAACGGCAAGGGCTGCAACGGCAATCATCAAATACTTTTTCATACGATTTTCGAAAAATTTAAAGTTAATATTTAAGTTTGATTATTCTCCTTGATTGCAATTCGGGTGCAAAGATACACATAATATAGATAAATAAAGCGAGAAAAGTGTTAATAAAACAAAAACAAAGCATAATCGTTGTTATAAATGGAATGATTTGTCAGCAAAAAAGCGTAATTTTACGGCCGAAACACAATACAACCGCAATGAAAAAGAACTATTATTTACTCGCTGTAGCTGTTGTTGCCTTGTCTTTGACATCGTGCAACAAGGAGCTGTTTGACCAGAAGCAGTATGACGAATACGTCGATAATCAGTTTATGATAGACAATGCCGACCCTGAACATGACTGGTGCCTGACCAAGAACGAGACGGTGACGGTGAAGACGCCCGATGCTGCCATCTACCGTGTTCAGATGCTTACCGCCGACCCTTATGCCGTTTCCGGGGCTGAGATAGCGGCCGATGCCGTATGTTATGGTGCTGAGGCTATCATCAGTTACACCGTACCTGTCACGACCAGCACACTGTATCTGGCAGCTCTCGCTGAGGATGGTACCTACTTGGGCGTGATGCCTTATTCCTTCGGTGCAGGTCAGGACATTGTCATCACACAGCAGTCGCTGACGAAGACGGGTACGGTTACCTACCCTCCTGTCCCGCAGACGTTCTCTTATTTATATGAGTCGACGTTCCCCATTCCCGACGATTTCGACTACAACGACATGGTGCTGCGCATCACGAAGAGCTATACCAGCCTTTCGACACAGGTGGACCTGACGGTGTCGTTGGCGGCGGCGGGTACTGCCAACTCCTATGCTGCGGCCATCCATCTGGGTGACGTCAAATACGACGACGTGGAGAGTGTGGAGATTCTGGACGGCGACCCCATGGATGCGGGCTATCCTCTTCAGCGTGCCCTGATAACACAGGGCAACACACTCATCAAGGGACGTAGCGGTGAGGCTGTCATCAACCTGTTTGAAAACGTCCACTGGGTATTCGGTAAGACGCGTGATGAGTTGGGACGCATCGTGGGTATCAAGTACAATACCTCGCATGTGGTGAAGGAAGAGGTGAGCGCTACGGCTGAGGCAGTGACCAGGACGTTCCGCATTACTTGCAAGACGCGTGATGTGGCACGCCTCATCACCTTCGACCGTATCGACCCCTTCGTCATCAGCAATGCCAAGTACGACCAGACCATGGATGCCGGCATCTGGGAAATCCACACCTATCAGTATAAGTTCACGGGTGTACTTCGCGACTGCTTCACCGACAAGAAGGCCTACGACAACCATGTCAGCTGGGCGCTGGTCATTCCGAAGAGTGACTTCCGCTATCCGCAGGAGGGTGTCTCGATGTGTACCTATCAGAAGGATATTGATGCGACCTTCGGTCCGTACGAGGGCTTTGCCGACTGGCTGAAGAACCATCTGACCAACCGCACCTGGTATCTGCATGTCACCCGTGAGCAGCTGCTTTACTAAGCTGTCGGCCGAGGCAACATCAAAAACGAAAAAAGGGGAGAGACCCGCATCACGCGGACCTCTCCCTTCATCATTTTGAAGTATTTGAATGTAATTAATATACCTTATTGTTTTTTATATACCTTTGATTCTACGCAATTGTCATACCAGTCGGTATTGGTCGCGTGTGTCGCATCGGCAGCGAAGCCTGCGAAGTCGGGGTAAGCTTCCGTAATGGGTGTCCACTCATTGGGCCACTTCCAGTCGCCTGGCACCATGATGGCATGCGGGTCCTCGCCTTGGTCGGCCAGTTTTATCTGAGCCTTCTCGGGCGACTTAATCCAGATGTCAAAAGTGTTGGGGTCAAAGTCGTCGGGCTTGTTGATGGTTTCAGTCACGGCTTTGCATGTAGCAAACTTTTCGTTCGAGGGGTCACCGGTATTGATGAACTTGCCCTCGGCGCCCAATACCTGATGCACCTCTCTGCCGCTGAAGAGCGGAGTGGTCTTGTAATAGACGTAGAGCGGGTAGGTGGCTCCCGTACAGCAGAGGGTGATCTTTAGCTTATTGCTGCCGCTTTTTTGCACTTTCACCACGACGTCGTTCATGTCGTAGTCAGCTATCCAGGAGTCCTCAAAGGCATAGCTCCATACGGCGGGTGTGCCGACGATGATGGTGCTGCCGCCACCTCCGGGGTTGTAGCCGTCACCCGTACACTCACCGGCAGGAATCCTGATGGCCGAGGTCTTCTCGCTGATGTAGTTGTAGTTTGCTGCTCTCACAACGCTCAGCATGGTATATCCGTTGTCGTCGGTAATTTTTGTACCTTCCTTGGTATATGTTTCGGCATTATCCCAGTCTAGATAGATAGTTCCCTTGCCATCGATCTTGCGGGCCACCCAGGTATTATTCTCGTTTTGGTACTTGTCATCCTTATCCTGGTTGATGTACATCTCGCCGGCAAAATAGATTTTGCCAGTTTTGATGATGGCGTTGTCTTTGGCATTGTCGGTACCCATGAATGTCGTGCTATTGACATAAAGGATGCCAGCGTTGATGACGCTGTTGTTGTAGAGCGTCTGTGTGCCCTGGTTAAACTCTGCCGTGCCTCCGATGTCCAGACGGCTGTTGTCCAGCATAGTCAGGGTGCCGATGCCGGCATTGCCCGTAAATTTCCAATAACAGGCATTTATCCATTCGCAGTTGTATGCATCAGCAGCACCGGCATTGTCGACGGCAGTTATCTTGCCGAAGTTGGTAATCTTGCCGCCGCTAGTGTCGCGCAATGTAGTAAGGTTTACCGTGCCGTTGTTATAGAAGTCGGAACCGTTGACGTTGAGTTCGCCCTTGTAGTTGATAGTTCCTGCATTATAGCATGAAGCACCGTTGGCAACCAAAAGGGTAGCCTCGTCGGATCCTGTGATTTTTCCACCGCCCAGCACCACGAAGCGACCTGTGTTGCTCATGTTGACACTACCGGTCAAAACCACTTCGCCACCGCTACCCACTACGATGGTTGCGCCATTGAGCGTGTTGTCTGAAGACAGGTTTAGCTTTCCCTCAACGTAGAGGATGGCACCATCGAAAACAGGTTGATAGCTTTCATCCAAACCTTGCAGGTTGACGGGTACGGTAATCTCTGTGCCGGAGGCGATACGATAATGCTTGCCGTCACCATTCATGAAATAGGTTAACTCGCTGGAACCGTCTACCCAGCGTACCCAGTTGCCGTTTTCGTCAAATTCGTTATACCCGGCTATCTGTTTGTAATAGCTGGCTGTTATGGTGTATCCCTGATTGCTGTCAGACTTCCATTGATTGACGTCAGCGTCAGTAAAGGCTGGATATTGTTGCATGCTTGACACCGATTCCGATAAATAATCACTTAGCGACCTGGCATACGAGTCGGTGTAGTCCGACTCTTTGGCGCGGCGTGCTGCTGCTGCCGTCTCCGTGTCGCCGAAATAGACCTTCAGCACATTGCCTGAGATGTTGGCACTCTGCACCACGCTGCGGAGCTTGCTGTCATAGGCGGCAACATAGACGCGCTTGAGGGCAGAGGGGATGGAGAAGGTGAACACGGTGTTCTTGCCTTCCTCGGCAGTCTCCTCGGCATAGATGGTGGCATTTTCGTTAAACAAGGGGTTCTCGTCGTAGATGACGACGGTGTAGTTCTGGTCTAACTCCAGGTTGACCGTGATGCTTGCCGTCAGACGTGTCGTCATGTTCCAGTCCTGCGCGCTGCTGATGGACACGCCTAAGACTTGCTCGGCATGCTTGTTGGCATCGGCCTGCGTGAAGGAGTCGTCCTTACATCCGGCGACCATTGTGCACAACGCCAATAAGGCCATGCTGCACTTCAAATACTTCTTCATCATATTGTACAAAATTAAATTAGTGTATTTCGAAATCGTTGCAAAGATAGTGATTAAATATGAGAAGCCCTTCGGTTTTACATTCTTTAACGCGATTGGCATAATATTTTGGAGACAGTTCACGCGTTTTTCGCGACCAGCTGAGCCGTCTTCTGTGTTTCAGACGGTCGTCGTCACGGCATGGATTGCTTTATACTCCGTTGGTGTCTGTCCGAAGGTCGTCTTAAAGCATTTGCTGAAGTATTTCGGGTCGGAGAATCCGCACCGATAGGCTATCTCCGAGACGTTTTTCCCCGATGTCGTCAGCAGTTTGGCAGCCTTTCGGATACGTGCTTCGCGCAGGAACTCCATGGGTGACGTACCCATCATCTGCTTCATCTTGCGGTGCAGGCTGGTACGGCTTACGGCAACGGCTTGTGCTATATCGTCGATGGTGATGTCCGAATTTCCCAGATTGTCCTCCATGTATGCCACGACGTGTTTCATCAGCAGGTCGTCATCCGATGGTATGTCAGCCTCTTGTGGCTCTTCGCTGCTTTTCTGGCTGCTGTCGTCGAGTGTCGTCTGGCTTCTGGTCTCCGACTGCTCCAGCAGTGCCAGATAGGCCTCCATGGTTTCATGCTGGTTTCGCTTGATTCGCCTTATATATAATAATGTATAGGCGATGATGGCTACTATCAGTGTGATGACGGCGAGCATGAGCAGTTTTGCCCATGGTGTCTCCCAGAAGGTGGGTGTCACGATGATGGTCAGCGTACGTTCGTTGTCGCACCACGTGCCGTTGCTGTTGGTGGAGCGGATGGTCATCTGGTATTTTCCTGGCAGCATCTGTGCCAGTGTGATGCTGTGGTTCTGTCCGATGTATGTCCACTGCTTGCTGTTGCCCATGCGGTAGGCGTAGGCCACGGGTTCCGTGTCCTGATAGTCGAGTGCTGCAAACCATACGGTGAGGTCGCGCTCCTCGGAGCTTAATACGATGGTGTCGTTCCAGACGGTGGAATGGTCTACGGGGCTGTTTTCTTTCGATATTCCCGTAATGACCAGTGGAGGTACGAACGGACTGTCCTTGAGCTCGTTCAAGTCTATCAGCATAGCACCGTTATCCGTACCGAACACCCATTTTCCATGTCCAATCTCTGCTGGTCGGCATGAGGCAAAGCGGGGCCGTTCGCGCATCAGGAAGGTGTTGATGTTGGGCTGGTCGGTGGTGTTATGTTGCAGTTCCAGCAATTGGTCCGGTGCTACGGCCCACAGGGTATTGTCGTATTCGACGATGGCGTGTATGATGTCTGCGGGAAATCCCGTGGAGCGGTTGTAGTGCTTAAAGTCGAGCCGGCTGGCCATCACGTCCTTTGTCAGCAGTTGGTTGATGCCGCCTTCGCTGGTAGCCAACAGGATGCGTCCGTTTTTGGTGATGAGCATGTCGCTGATACTGCTGCTGCTGAGGCTCTCCTTGCGGAGTGGTTCTCGCTGGTGCTGTCTAAAGGTGATTTTATCGAGTTGCCTGCTGCTGATGTCGGCTACGAAAAGTCCGTTGAATGTTCCTACCAGCAGCTGGTTTCCGGGTGTTACGAGCAGTGCCCGCAGGCTGTTGTTCCTGTCTGTTGGCCATCCTGGCAGTCCGTTGTCTGGTGTGGCGAAGGTGGGTGTGGCGGCCCTGCAGTCCTCTATGCAGCACAGTCCGCCTCTGTGTGTTGCTATCCACAGCCGGTGGTAGCTGTCTTCTGTGAGGTCGTAGATTTCATTGTCGGTTATGCCGTTCTCCTTGTTGTATTCGCTTACCTCATAGCCGCCTCCCGTTCGTTGCCTCAGTCGCAGCAGTCCGTGTCGCTTGGTGCCCAGCCATAGCGTGCCGTCGGTGGTTACGAGGCCACAGTAGATGGCTCTTCCGAATGGTGTCCACTCTGTCTGTATGTTGCCGTCTCGGCTCAGCCACCCCTGTCGTGTGGCGTCTGTCGTGAACACCGTTACCGACTCGTCGTAGCGGCTGCCTACCAGCATGCGTCCGTGTCCGTCGCTGACGACACAGCGTACCTGGTCAGGCTGGTGTAGTGGCAGTCTGCGATAGTGTGGCGACTCGAAGGTCAGTCGGTAGACGTGGTCTTGGTGTATAAACCAGTATCCTCCCTGTCCGTCGGCGATGGTGTTGCTGATGTTGACCTGCATGTCGCTGCCGGTATATCTGACGGGGTGTGTCGGGTCGCTGGCTGTGGCGTAGTAGGTGTCTCCCGATGCGGTAAAGAGCCATACTGTACCGTGCTTGTCGCGCATGATGTCGAACTTTCCCTTTGACAGTACGCCGACTACGGGCCTGACGTGCTGGCATTGTCTGTCGGCGACGCTTATCGTGCCGTCGAGGTTCAGTAGCCAGAGTCGTCCGATGCCGTCCTCCATCACCTTCTGTACTGGCCATGTCACTTGTGTCTGTGTCACCTTTTTGCCGTCGGGCCATACTAACAGCAGGCTGTTTTCGACCGATAGCGCCATCTTGCCGTCGCTCAGCATCGATATGCTGACCACGTCGGTGGTGAGATGGCTCCAGGGCACAATCTGCTGTTTGTGTTCGTCGTAGCGTGCCAGTCGTCCGTTGTTGTCCAATAGCCAGACGTGACTGCCATTGGATATGATGCGTTGGTATGTCTGGTTGAATCGTCTGAGTTGTCCATTCTTATATAGATAGGTGTGTTGTGCTGTCAGTGCCCACGAGCGCTGCAAGCTGTCGCACAGCACCGTAACGTTGTCGGGCTGTTCGTGTTGTGCTATCAGCCGTATGCTCTGCTGTGGCCGTTCGTCTTCCAGGACGATGACCGTTCCGTCCTCGGCAAACATCCACGTGGTGCCGCACGGCAAGGGTCTCAGCTTGCGTATATGGTAGCTTTTCCCCTGTTTCTGTTCAAAGTCGGCGAGCACGTCGATGAACCTTGCGGTGTGTGTGTCGAAGAGGAAGGGCCGTCCTGACGCCAGACACCAGATGCCGTCGTGGCTGCTGGCATACATGGACGTGATGCGGTTTGACGGCATGTTGACGCCGTCTCCGCTATGCGACTTGAAGTTCACAAACGAGTAACCGTCGTAGCGATACAGTCCGTCGTCGGTAGCAAACCACATCATGCCGTGGATGTCCCTGACGATTCGGTGCACCATGGTCACTTGGTCGTTGAGTTTGGCATAGTCAATAATCTTATATGATGGCTGAGCCACCATCGCCGTGATGGTTAGCAGCCAGCAGGTAGCAGTCATTGCAAACCGTTGCTTCCAAGTTAGGGCCATTACGAGTTCTATTATATTAGTTAGCAGTTTCGCTTGCAAAAGTAGTGATAATAATCCGTATTTCCAAACCTTTGGTTCTATTTTCTACCATCATGGTACGAAATTACACCTCCATACGATTCTTTTTCCGTACCTTTGCCGGCGAAAACAAACTACTACGGAATATATCAGACAATGAAACACCAATTACTATTGACAGCTGCCTTCGCCATGATGGCGGTGGGCGTCGCAGCACAGAACATCGACTTCGACCTGCCGGGAAAGACTGCGCCTGGCAAGGACACGGAAATCAACTACATCTCATGGGCTGTACCCCGCGCTGAGAGTGACACGAAGACATTGGACAACGGCATGACCATCACCATTACTGCCGGCGGCGGTGCTGCCGATGTGGGCAGCAACTGGAACAAGACCGACGTGGAGACCAACGGCCTGCGCGTGATTGCCGACGAGGTGCTGGCCACCAATATCGTGGACGGCAATCTGACGCAGATTACCGATGTGTCGACGTCGCTCATCCTCACCATTACGGGCATGACAGCAGGGCAGCACACGCTGAAGGCCTACCACAACAATTCCGACAAGGACCAGACGCAGCCCGACATCGAGGTGCGCGTCGATGGTCAGGTGGCGGCTACGGGTGTGAAGTTCACCTCTGCCGCCCGCAGCAATGCCGAGGCCGGCACGTCGTTCGTCACGTTCACGGTCACTGAGGGTCAGCCGGTCGTCATCACCTACAGCACCGTGCTCGAAGCCGGCAAGACGTATACCAACACCCGCATGATGCTGAACGGCCTGGAGTTCGACGTGGCCGAGATTGTGGCCACCGACCCGCAGCCTGAGAACCACGACTTCCATGCCGGCACGGACGACGGCACGGTGTCGTTCTCGTGGCTGGCTCCCGACGGTGTCGTCAGCCACAAGATGGTGTTAGGCACCGACTCTGCTGCGGTGGCCGATGCCGCGACGTACGAGTATGAGGGCACGGCAGCCGAGTATGTCAAGAGCGGCCTGTCGTCGATGCAGAAATACTGGTGGCGCATTGACGAGGTCACCAGTGACGGCACCGTCCACAAGGGAACGGTATGGGCCTTCCAGCCCCGCCACTTGGCTTTCCCCGGTGCTGAGGGCTACGGCCGCTACGCCATCGGCGGGCGCGGTGGCGTGGTATATCACGTGACCAGCCTGAGCGGTGGTCTGGAACCCGGCACGCTGCTCTACGGACTGGTGGAGATGGAGGGCCCACGCTACATCGTCTTTGATGTGAGCGGTCTTATTGAGTTGGACTTCAAGTCACGCTTTACCAAGCCCTATGCCTACATAGCCGGACAGACGGCACCCGGCAAGGGTATCTGTATCAAGGCCTCGAACATCAACATCGGTTCCGACGTCATCTGCCGCCACATCCGCTTCAAGCGTGGCTTGGGTGTCTATGGCGAGAACACGGGCAATGCCATGGGTATGTCGGGAGCTGACCACGCCATTGTCGACCACTGCACGGCGGCATGGGGCACCGACGAGACCGTCAGCGGTCGCGGCGCCCTGAACATCTCGTTCCAGTACAGCGTCATCAGCGAGGCCCTGGGCATTGCCGGCCACAAGAACTATGCCGACGGCACCAACCACGGCTATGCTGCCACCATCGACGGCCGCATCGGCTCATGGCACCACAACCTGCTGGTCAACTGCGCCGGCCGCAACTGGTCGATGGGCGGCGGCATGGACGGCCAGAACCGTCCCATCGGCGGACTGGACCTCTTCAATAATGTCTGTTACAACTGGAACAGGCGTACCACTGACGGCAACTGCCATGCCGTGAACTTCGTCAACAACTACTACAAGATGGGTGCCGACACCAAGAAGACCATGCTCTTCACCCAGGACTTTGAGAGCGGCATCAATCCCGAAGGTGTTAACCAAGCCTACGTCAATGGTAACATCCGCGAAAACAAGAACCACTCGCAGACCGTTCAGACCGGTCCCCTCGACAAGAAGAACGACATCTACGAGTCTGTGGTCAGCACGGGTACGCTGCCCACCACCTACGACTATATCGTGACGGAGCCGCTCTTTGAGTCCTACGCCACCATCCACACAGCCCAGGATGCCATGAAGATTGTCACCAGCTACGCCGGAGCCACCATGCCCATGCGTGACGAACACCACCAGCGCAACATCCGCGAGACACTGGACGGCACTTATACCTATATAGGTTCGAAGTCGAAGATTAAGGGCGAGATAGACACGGAGGAGGATATTACCGAGCACGCCGCCGGCAAGGGCTGGGAGGACTATCCCGAGGAACACCGCGCCGACGACTTCGACACCGACCAGGACGGCATGCCCGACTGGTGGGAACAGTGCACAGGCAACAATGCCAGCGTGCCCAACCAGAATGACGACCCCGACGGCGACGGCTGGACGCTGCTCGAAGACTACCTCGACTTCATGGCGCACCCGTATATCCTGCTGAAGCCGGGCACCAACGGCACCATCAACCTCAAGGAGCACTTTGCAGGCTTCTTCGGACAGAACGGCAAGAGCGTGACACCCACCTTCACCTGCGACACGCAGACGGATAACGGCGTGAGCATCAGCTTCAACGGCGCGACGATGCTCGTCACGACGTCCGACTTCACCTCGCCCTCCGTCCATAGCTACAATGTCACCGTCAACGATGGCGAGACCACCTTCACCCAGCGCTTCGGCGTGGCTGTCAGCAATGCCGCCACTACTGGCATCACGACAATAACCAATAACCGTGAACCAATAACCAATAACCGTGAACCAATAACCAATAACCGTGAACCAATAACCGGTAACCATTATTACAACCTGCAGGGGCAGCGCCTGAGCCAGCCGCAGAAAGGTATCAACATCATGAACGGCCGCAAGATAGTCATGGGTACTACATTTTGAGAAAATATCAAAAACTATGCTACCCTTGCTACAGAAGGCTTTAATGCATTCATTTAGATAGTGTTAAGTTGTAGCAGGGTTTTTGAAAACCATGCTACAACCCTGCTACAACTCTGCTATAGGGGAGACTATTTCTCTTGACGGAGCATCAGATAGTAACCTCGCCCACCATCATGTTGCACATCGCCAGATTCATATTTATAAAAAAATCTACGTACTTGAGAAACTTGAATCATCGGGATAAACCAGGGGAAGTGGCGTGCGGATAGGGTTCGGGTGACGTGCGGATAGGGTTCGGGTGACGTGCAGACAGGGTTCGAATGGCGTGCGGACAGGGGCAGAATGGCGTCCGTGAAACCTTTCGGGCATACCCAAAACGCTTTACGGGCATACGCAAAACACCTTACGGGCCTACGCAAAATAGTCGGTCATATTTTTTGATGAAGCTGTAGCAGGGTTGTAGCAGAGTTGTAGCATAGTTTCTGAAAACTATGCTACAACTTAACATCCTCTAAATAAATGTGTTAAAGCTTCCTGTAGCAAGGGTAGCATAGTCTGTAGCTTCCTTGCGTTTGTAGTTATATTTCTGTGTAGATGAATTCCTTGCCTTGGCGGGTTTTTAGGAGTTTGGGATTGTCGCCCTCTGTCCATTGGTTCAGCATCTTGCGGGCAGAGTAGTAGGTCAGGCCGGATTTTTTGGCGAAGTAGCTAACAGTGACATAGCCGTTGTGGCGTTGCAGACACTGCTGCAGCACGTCCTCCAGCCGGTTCTGGTCTGCCAGCAGTTCCTGGGTGTTGGCATTGTCTACACGCCGGAATCCTTTGCTCCATCTTTCCAGTTCCTCGTTCCATCGCTTGCCGGGATTATACTCGACACCATTGAAGCGGACGTCGCGGGCCGTCACTGCGTCGGCATCGGTGATTTCGCGGGCCAGCTCCAGCCGTGGGGCAAAGGAGCCGATGGGCGTGTCGACACGATAGCCCATAGCCATCAGTTCGCCGGCAGCCCGGAGAAACACGTCGAAGGCCCTGGACAGTTCGCCGAAGCGCACGCCGTAGTTGCGGCAGCAGAAGTCCTCCACGCCCTGCATCGTCAACTTATCCCGCATGGCAGGCCTGGCATAAACGATGTTCTTCCCGTCCTTGCCCTTGGCAGGCGTGGGGTGTACCTCGAAGGGCATTCCGTCTTTCTTTTTTGGCATATTGGTTTAGAGTTTAGAGTTTAGAGAAGTGAGTTTAGAGAATTAAGAATTTAGGTTGCAAAGATATAGAAAAATCTGCATACTGGCAAGTTTTTGGCCGTTTCATCGGGGGAGTCGGGGTGAAATGACACAATAATCCACCCATTTGACACGATTTTCCACCCGCTTTTGGTGGAAAGGCGCTACTTTTGCAGCCGATAACAAACTACTACTAATATATGGGAAAAACCTTTACCTTACTTTGCTGTTTATTATTGGGTGGCATGTCGGCGTGGGCTGACGATGGTGCCTTTTCGGTTGTCGACGCCCTTTTCGACGCCACCATCAAGGAGACGATGGGTCTGGGCTACGCCCCGGGGGCAGAGACGGTCACCGTGTGGGCTGCCAAGGACGACGGTCCGCACTATGCCAACGGTGTGGTGATGACGGCTTTCAAGGGCAAGTTGTACTGCATGTGGCAGACGTCGGCGAAGGACGAGGATGCCGAGGATACGTACGTGGCCTACGCTGTGAGTGGCGACGGCGGCACGACGTGGAGCGAGCCGATGGTGCTGTGCCCTACTGTTGACAACGGCTATTGTGCCTCGGGAGGATGGCTGTCGACGGACGATTTGCTGATAGCATATATTAATGTACGCACGAAGGACATTGCCAACAGCGGCGGGTTCACGCAGTATATGGAGAGCAGCGACGGCCTGACGTGGTCGGCGGCGCAGGATGTGACGATGGCTGACGGCAGTCAGCTGAACGGCATCTTCGAGCAGGATCCGCACGTGCTGAGTGACGGTCGCATCGTCGGTGCTGCCCATTTCCAGCCGGGTCTGAAGCTGTGTCCCATCTATACCGACGACCCGACGGGGCGTACGGGCTGGAAGAAGGGCCATTTCGAGTATACCGACAATGGCAGCCAGTCAGCAGAACTGGAGCCCAGCTTTTTCCTGCAGCAGGACGGGCGGCTGGTGATGACCATGCGCGACCAGAAGGGCAGCTACAAGGTGTTGGCTGCTACCAGTGAGGACCGCGGTGAGACGTGGACGAAGGCTGTGAAGACCAATATGCCCGACTCGCGTGCCAAGCAGTGTGCCGGCAACCTACCCGACGGTACGGCCTTCCTGGTGAACAATCCCGGTCGTGTCACCAACAGTTCGAACACTACGTGGCGTGTGCCGCTGGCCTTGACGCTGAGCGCCGACGGCAAGACTTTCGACCGCAGCTACCTGTTGCGCTCGGGCGAGAGTGGCGACTACCCTGCCCGCCGCTATGAGGGCAAGTCGAAGACGCTGGGCTACAGCTATCCCAAGGCCCTGGTATACGACGGCTGGCTCTACGTGAGCTATTCGACGAACAAGGATGATGCTCAATACACGCGTGTACCTATTATTAATATCTCGCTGAATACGACTGCTGTTGATGCTGTAAAGTCTGTTGCGCCGTCTGATGGCGCCACCTACAACCTGGCAGGCCAGCGCGTAGATGACAACTACAAGGGCGTGGTCATCAAGAACGGCAAGAAGTACTATAATAACCAATAACCAATAAACAATAAACAATAACCAATAAACAATAACAAAAAAAACTAATCCTTATGAAGAAATTATTTACTATCATCGCTATGGCACTGCTCGGTATGGGCACGGCCAATGCACAAAACGGAGTGGTGGAACTGTCGTGGGACACCATGGTGAAGGACGAGGCTGGCACGAATGCTGCCGACCAGACGAACACTGAGTTCTGGGCCGACGAGGCACAGACAGCGAAGACAGGATTTATCCTGACTCGTGAGGACGGCTCAAACCGTACACAGGCCCAGACCGTTCGCGAATACTGCGGCAAGGTGCTGAACGCCAAGAACAACAGCGTGCAGAAACTTGTCATCCCTGCCGGCACGAAGGTTTACAAGATTAACTTCTACGGCTGGTCGCAGGGCGACAACTGGACTTACATCTATGCCTACGGTCCCAGCTCGTCGGAGTGGGAGTGGACGGACCCCATCGGCGGTGGTATCCAGGATAACAAGACGATTATCGAACAGGCCAAGTATCCGCTCGACCCATGTGTGGTGAAGCCTGAGAATGCCAAAGACGGCTATTCGCCTGTCTACCATAATGCCGGTTACTGCTTTGCCTCGCTCGACTTCAGCGACGAGGCCTATGAGGGTGAGTTCTGCTTTGTGTTCAACGGCAACAACCAGGAGCGTTTCTGGATGGAGGTATATACGACGAAGGAGGCTGCTGCCGCCGCTCCTGCTGCCGAGGCTGTGACCATCGGCAAGGAGAACAGTCAGACTGTCTTCATCGATGCCGAGAACAGCCGTCTGGCCGAGCTGAAGGCCAATACCATTGAGCTGTCGTGGGACACCATGGTGAAGGATGAGGCCGGCACCAATGCTGCCGACCAGACGAACACCACGTTCTGGCTCGATGAGGAAGCACAAACCACTACCGGTTTCGTGTTCACCCGTGAGGACGGCTCAAGCCGCACACAGGCACAGACCATTCGCGAATACTGCGGCAAGGTGCTGAATGCGAAGAACAATGCCGTGCAGAAGCTGATTATTCCTGAGGGCAAGCAGGTCTACAAGATTAATTTCTATGGCTGGTCACAGGGCGACAACTGGACTTACCTGTATGCCTACGGTTCCAGCTCGTCGGAGTGGGAGTGGACGGACCCCATCGGCGGTGGCATCCAGGATAACAAGACGATTATTGAGCAGGCTGTATATCCTCTCGACCCGTGTGAGGTCGTCGAGGCTAATGCCAAAGACGGCTATTCGCCCGTTTATCACAACGCAGGCTACTGCTTCGCCTCTATCGACTTCAACAAGGACGTTGATGGTGACGGCGTTGCAGACCCCTACGAGGGTGAGTTCTGCTTCGTATTCAACGGCAACAACCAGGAGCGCTTCTGGATGGTGGTCTACACGAGTGCCGAGGCCGCTGCTGCTGCCGAGGGTGCCGAGGCTGTACAGCAGGGCAAGGAGAACAGCGTGCAGAAGTATATCGAGGCCGGCAAGGCTGCCGAGACTGGCATTGCTACAATAAACAATAACCGTGAACCAATAACCAATAACCGCTGCTATAGCCTCTCCGGCCAGCAGGTGGGCAACGGCTACAAGGGTCTGGTCATCAAGAACGGCAAGAAGTACTACAATAAACAATAACCGTGAACCAATAACCAATAACAGCACTGGCGGTACGCTATTCCGCCAGTGCCGTTATGAGTGTTTAGAGTTTAGAGATGAGAGTTTAGAGATGAGACAACAAATCAGAAGACTACTGACAGCGGGAACCTTGTCGTTGGCGTGTCTGCTTGCCTGGGCTCAACAGGCGGTGAAGGGTACGGTGAAGGACAGCAGCGGTGAACCGCTGGTAGGCGTTTCGGTTGCCGTGGACGGGAAAGCGGTTGCGGTGACGGACATGGACGGACGTTATACCATTCCTTCGGTGAAGGGGACGTCGAAGCTGGAATTTTCGTATGTCGGCTACCAGACGCAGACGGTGAGCGTGGGTCAGCGTACGCTGTTGGACGTGACGCTGCGTGACGACGCGCAGCTGCTGAACGAGGTGGTGGTGGTTGGCTACGGCACGCTGAAGAAGAGTGACCTGACGGGTGCTGTAGGCAGCGTGGGTACGGAGAAGCTGAACGAGAAGGGTGCTCCGAGTATTCTGGAGGGTCTGCAGGGTTCGGTGGCTGGTGTGAACATCACGAAGACGGACGGTCGTGCCGGCAGCGGGATGAACATTGAGATACGCGGCAAGAACTCGATTAGCGGTTCGCAGTCGCCGCTGTATGTGGTGGACGGCGTCATCTGTTCGGACATTGACTTTCTGAACCCGCAGGATATTGAGCGTATCGACGTCTTGAAGGATGCTTCGTCGACGGCCATCTACGGTTCGCGTGCTACGGCCGGTGTGGTGATGGTGACGACGAAGAGCGGTGCGAACGTGGCGAAGAAGGTGCAGAAGCCTACCATCTCGTACGACGGCTACTATGGTGTGAGCAAGGTGGCTCGCATGCCGGACTTCATGGATGCGGAGGAGTATTACAACTACCGCAACATGGCTTTCCTGAGCTTTGTCAACGGCAACGAGAACGGCGGCCAGCCGCTGTACCAGAACGGGGACCTGATGCGTACGTATCTTCAGGTGGACTCGAAGGATGCGGCTCAGGGCTATCGTGTCAAGCAGTTTCTGGCGGAGGGAAAGACGTACAACTGGCGCGACCTGGTGCTGCAGGACGGACGTCAGCAGAACCACTATTTGGCGGTTACTGGCGGCGGCGAGGCGGTGCACTACCATGTGGGCCTGGGCTATCAGCAGGAGAAGGGCATCTATAAGGGTGACGAGCAGAACAAGTTCACCATCAAGGGTAGCCTTGACGCCCAACTCAGCAAGGTGGTGAGTGCGGGCTTCAGTGTGAATCTGGCCCGCCAGAACCACGACTATGCCAGCGACACGGGTGTGAGCAACGCCTTCACGATGAACCCCTTTATGCAGGCTTACGATGCTGACGGCAATATCAACAAGCAGCCTGGTACCTACAGTGCTTTAGGAACCGATTTTGCGGCCTTTACGAGTGCGTACAGTCCGTTGCTGTACATGCAGGACCAGTCGTCGAACCGCCTGTCGTGGAATGCGCTGGGTAATGTCTATCTGCAGATTACGCCGCTGAAGGAGCTAACGTTGAAGAGTACGTTCTCGCCGACGTTCAGCTATTACCGCTATGGTTTCTACCAGGGTACTGAGGTGGGTGAGACTGAGAATCAGGCCCGTCGGCAGACGTCGCAGGGGTACTCGTGGACGTGGGACAACATGGTGACGTGGGACCACACGTTTAACGCCATGCACCACCTGAACGTGATGGGTCTTGTGTCGGCAGCCTATAGCAACGGCGAGAGCGAGAACCTGTACTATAAGAACGTGATGGAGGGTACGTACTGGTGGGCGCTTGGTACGAGCGACCAGGGCTACGACTACGACCGTTCGTCGACGGGCTATAGTGAGACGAGTCTGCTGAGCTATGCGCTGCGTGCGAACTACACGCTGCTGGACCGCTATATGGTGACGGCGACCATCCGCTGGGACGGCTCGTCGAAGTTTGCCGACGGCAACCGCTGGGGTTCGTTCCCGTCAGCTGCCGTAGCATGGCGTATGAGTGAGGAGGCGTTTATGAAGAACAGCCTGCCGTGGGTGTCGAACCTGAAGGTGCGCCTGTCGTATGGTGTGACGGGTAACAACAATGTGGGGGCGTACGCCACGCAGCTGACGGTAGGCGGCCAGGAGTTCTACCCCTTTGGTTCGACTTATTATCAGGGCATGCTTCCCAATGGTCTGGTTGACCGTACGTTGAAGTGGGAAAAAGCCCATGAGGTGAATATCGGTCTTGACTTCGGATTCCTGAATGAGCGCATCCGCGGTAGTGTGGACTGGTATAACAAGAAGTCGACGGACCTGCTGTATAGCGTGAAGCTGCCTTTGGAGACTGGCGGTACGAGTCTGACGACGAATGTTGGCAGTGTTCGGAACAGGGGTATTGAGGTGAGCCTGACGACGGAGAACATCGTCACGAAGGACTGGCACTGGACGACAACGTTGAACTTTGCGCATAATGACAATGAGGTGTTGGAAATCAACGGCACTGGCAACCTGTATAACGGTACCAGCCCGACGGGTAATCTGCTTATCGGTGAGCCGTACAACAACATCTACAGCTATGAGTTCGGCGGCATTGTGTCTACTCACGACATGACGGTTCCGGACAACGAGATAGCGCGCCTGAACGGATTCACTCCCGGCGAGACGGTGAAGGAGTATGCCTACTATAACAAATGCTATGGCTGGGTGGAGGGTTCGCCCATCATCGTGGACCGTGACGGCAACGGCAAGTTTGACGATGCCGACAAGCGTATCTATCGTAGCGACCCCAAGTGGACTGGTTCGCTGACGTCGAATCTGACATGGCGCGACTGGGACTTTTCGTTCTCCATCTATGCCAAGCAGGGATATACCGTGTACTCGAACTTCTACAACCAGTATATGAGTACCCATTCCAGTCACCGTGGCCGCACGAAGCTGAATCTTGACTTCTACGTCCCCGCAGGTACGATGATAGACTGCGACGGCGAGCTGGCTGACGGCACCTTCATCAATCCCGTCTATCAGGAGACTACCCATGAGGGCAGCTATCCCTTCCCGGCCATGAGTGTGGTGGAGAAGCCCGACATGGTGAGCTACTATCTGGGTGTGACGAACTCGTTTGCCGAGGCATCGTTTGTGAAGGTGAAGCACATCACGCTGGGTTATTCGCTGCCGCGGAAGCTGCTGGCACGGTTCGGCTGCTCTCAGCTGCGCCTCTATGCCACGGTCACCAACCCGCTTGTTTTTACCGACTATAAGGGCTACGACCCCGAGTGGGCTTCCGCCTCGCTCAGCAGTGACGGTCCGAGCACGGTGACGTGGCAGTTTGGTGCGAACATTAAGTTCTAAGCGGGCTTCGCCCTAAATAAAAAATAAAAAATAATAAATAATACAGTTATGATAATCCGACGTAGTCTTTTATTTTATATTTTATATTTTATATTTAGCATGACGCTCGCGTCATGCGCAAAGGACTTCCTGGAGCCTGAGAACAAGGCGGCCATTGAAGCCGAAGGCTATTTCAATACCGACAAGGGGCAGCAGGCGTTGCGTGTGGTGATGTATAGCGGCATGAAGTCATTGGCCACGAATACGTCGCTCACGGAGTACGGTACCGACCTCTACGTTCCCTCGCGTGGCACCAGTGCCGGCAATATGGGTCAATACACGATAGTTGCCGAGAATAGTGATGTGACCAACTTCTATCAGTCAGCCTACGCCTTGATAAACAATGCCAACTGCATGCTGAAGTATGGCGCAGGGAATGCCCGCTATGCGGCCGAGGCCAAGTTTATACGTGCCTACGGCTATTACATGCTGACGCAACAGTTCGGGGCAGTGCCGTACATCACAGCATACATCGAGAGTGCCCGCAAGGACTATCCGCGCACGCCGCTGGCCGACATCTACCAGGCTGTGATAAGCGACCTGGAGGGCATAGCCTCCGACGAGAGTCTGCCGGCAGAAGACTTCGAAGGTAATGTCAGTCGCCGGGCTGTCAAGGCCTTGCTGGCGAAGGTCTGTCTGGCAGCGGGCTGGGATTTGGAGACGACGCTTGTCGATGCTGCCCGCGGCACTTATACGGTCAACGGCACTGCCTATTTCCAGAAGGCCGCCCAGGTTGCCGACGAAGTGATAGGCTCTCAGCAGCTGTCCATGTCGTTCGAGGACAAGTGGGCTCCTGCCAACGAGGGCAACGCGGAGGAAATCTTCGCCGTGCAGTATGAGCGCAACGGCTTTCCGGGTGATGTCGTCACTGGCGGGCACAACCGCCAGGGCACTTACGGCAGCCAGATGGGCAATCCCGTGGAGAACGGCATGAAGGCCACCGGCAGCTCGCTGTCGCCGTCGGCCAAGTCCATCTATCTGTGGGCCAAGGGTGACGAACGCCTTGATGCCACGTTTATGATGACGACATACAACTATTTCGGTCAATGGCAGCAGGAGGGCTACTTCGCCTATTATCACCGGACGGCGGAGCAGCGTCAGACGATGTCTATTGCCGACTGCTATTTCCCGTGGTATGTGTCGCTGTCCGAGGTGGAGCAGTTCATTGGCAGCCATAAGGCGCAGCTGGCGAAGAACAACGGTGCGCTGACCGTCCAGGTACACGTGCTGGCCAGCCAGTCGACGCTGTACTCCATCAAGCAGGACGGCACAAAGGACAAGACGTTCACTGAGTCCTACTCCGACTACCTGCGCGGTCAGCACGGCTCTGCCGTAGTGCCGTCGGTGAAGAAGTTCGACGACCCCGAGACGCCTCAGCAGAACAATGCCACCGGCTATCGCGACGTCGTCGTGCTGCACTTGAGCGACATCTATCTGACCGCTGCCGAGGCATACCTCATGGCTGGCAACGAGACGAAGGCCCTGCAACTGGTCAATGCGGTGCGTTCACGTGCCAAGGCCACGGCGCTGACCAGTTTTGCCGCATATACCCCCGACTATGAGACCGACGTCAACTTCATCCTGACGCCTTTGGACGTCATCCTTGACGAGCAAGCCCGCGAGCTGTATGCCGAGAACACGCGTTGGATGGACCTGCGCCGCACACGTCAGCTCGTTCGCTACAATGTGGAGTTCAATCCCAGCATCACGTCAGTGGCTGACATGTCGAACATGAAGGGTGAGGTGAAGTGGCTGCGCCCCATTCCTGCTGCAGAGATAGAGACCAACACCGCTATCTCCGTTGCCGACCAGAATCCGGGATATTAATGCGGGCTTCGCCCTAAATAAAAAATAAAAAATAATGAATAATACAGTTATGATAATCCCACGTTGTCTTTTATTTTATATTTTATATTTTATATTTAGCATGATGCTCGCGTCATGCGCCAAGGACGATGATGTCCATTACGGTCCGTCGTTCGAGACGCCAGCGCAGCAGGATGCCCAAGGCACCTTCCAGGGTACCTTTGTCCGAGTGCAGGTGGGGACTGCCGACTCGCTGGTGGCCACCGGTACGCTGACCATCACTGCTACCGACACCCTGAACCGTGCCCGTATCACATACGCCAGCGGCGAGATGGAGGAACTGGCCAAGACCACTCCTATAGCTGCCAACATTGCCCATGCCGACCAGGGCTTTATGTTCTATAACAAGTCGGGTGACAATGCCCTGATTGGTCGTATCAGTGCAGCCAACGCCCTGTCGGCATCGTTCACGAAGGCGGTGCGTACAGGTCGCAAGACGGTGAGGTACAATTACACTTTTGAGGGGCATAGACAATGAAAGAATTCTTTCTATTCATAGCCCTGCTGACAGCATCTGTCGGCAGGGCTGCTTCTTCCGAGGGTGACTACCATTTTGTGGTATCGCAGGACGGCACGGGCGATTTTCTGACCGTGCAGGAGGCCGTCAATGCCGTACCCGATTTCCGCAAGGGTGGTCCTACGCGCATACTTATTAAGAAAGGTATATACAAGGAGAAGCTCGTCATTCCCGATACCAAGGACGGTGTGCAGCTGTATGGCGAGGACGGCGTGGTGCTGACCTACGACGACTATGCCTCCAAGCCCAATGTCTTCGGTGAGAACAAAGGTACTAGCGGCTCATCATCCGTCTACGTCTTCGGCCCCAACTTTCTGGCCGAGAATATCACCTTCGAGAATAGCAGCGGCCCCGTTGGTCAGGCTGTGGCCTGTCATGTCGGCGCCGACCGTGTGGTGTTCCGTCGCTGCCGGTTCCTGGGATTTCAGGACACCCTTTACACCTTTGGTGAGGGAACTCGTGAGTATTATGAGGACTGCTACATAGAAGGTACGACGGATTTTATCTTTGGTAAGGCTACAGCAGTATTTAATCGTTGCGAAATCCGCAGCAAACGCAACAGTGGTTATCTGACGGCTCCGGCCACCCCGCAGACTTCCGCCTATGGCTATGTGTTCTTTGACTGCCGCATCACGGCGGACGACGGTGTCAGGGATGGTTTTGTATTTTTGTCGCGTCCCTGGCGTCCCTACGCCAAGTGCGTGTTCGTCCGCTGCGAGCTGGGGCGGCATATCCGTCCCGAAGGATGGCACAACTGGGGCAATGCTGCCAACGAGCACACCGCCTTTTATGCTGAGTACCAGAGCCGTGGCGAGGGTGCCAATCCAGAACGGCGCGTGGCTTGGAGTCATCAGCTTACCGACATCGGCCCATACGACATCAGCGCCATTCTCGCCGGCAGCGACGGGTGGACACCACTAAACAATAAACGTGAAGAATGAAGAGAGAAGAGGGTTTATAGCTTGATGCCAAGGCTGGCGAGGAACCAGCGTCCCTGCTGTGGGATGAGGTTGGTGTTCATGCCGCTGCGATAGTAACGGGTGGCGAAGAGGTTGTGGACGTCAAGGCCGAGGGTGACGGGGCCTATCTGGTACTGTCCGCCTATGTTGACAATGGCACGGGCGGGCATCTCCTTCTGCATGATGATGTGCTGTATGTCGTCAATGGCCTGAAGGCCATATGCGGAGGCTTGCTCCATCTCTCCTATATTATAATAGTACGCAGCCGTCTGGAGGTTTTTGTTGGCCTGGATGAGTTTCACGAGGTCGGTGTTGTAGGAGGTCTGCTTGCTTTCGAACAGCAGGTGGCCATGTAGCTGGAGCCGGTTGGTAGCCTGCCAGCCCACGACGAGATTGCCGCGCAGGGCAGGGGTATTGTTGTTGGCGTCGATGTCGGCGGTGAAGTAGTCCTTGACTTCGTCGGGGAGTTCAAGGCCCATCATGTTCGACTTGAAGGTGTGGGTCCAGGTGAGGTTGGCATGGCATGACAGCCTGCGTGACGGTTCGTAGCTGGCCATCAGCTCGACGCCGGCAGTCTGGTTCTTGCTGACGTTCTCGTAGTCAATGATATGCGTCATGATAAGGTCCTCGGCGCGGTTGTAGAAGCCGTTGACTTCGACATTGAGTCCGCGCACCCAGTTGGTGGCGGCAAAGGACAGCTGCCACGAGTGGACTCGCTCTGGCGACAGTATGCCGGCATCGTCGGCGTCGCCTCCGCTCATGAGTGTGGAGAGGAGGTTTGCCTTGCGATAGATGTAGGGTGCGTCGACGAAGGACTTGGAGTAGCTGAGTCGGGTGCTCCACTTGGGTCGCAGCAGGATGAGGGCGACACGTGGCGAGAACTCGTTGACATGGGTGTCGTCGTAGCGGTCCTTGTAGTCGTAGCGCAGTCCGGCATTGAGGATGAGCGACCGCCACTGGTGCTTGATTTGGAGGTATGCGTTGCCGCTGTTCTCGCTGCCCTTGCCGGCATTGCGCAGCAGGGGGTCTTCGAAGAACGTCTGCTCGAAGTCGTAGCCTATCTGGTAGCGGATGTCGTCGAGTTGGAAGTGTCCGTACTCTGTGCCGAAGCCGATGTTGCCTTTATGATGGTCGCCGAGGGTGTAGCTGTAGTTGCCTTTGAGCTGGACGCCGTAGTCCTGCTCCTGACCGTTGACGTAGCGGGAGATGCCGCCATACTGTGAAAACATCTGGGTGACGTCGTCGGGCAGTCCGAGGGCCATGCCCAGCGTTGGCATGGGGTAGTCGTTGATGGCCTGGTAGCGTGTGAGGTCAGATTTGTCGTATGTGGCGGCGGCTTTCCAGTGAACGTTGCCTGTCTGCCATTGGTAGCTGAGGTCGGCATGTCGGGAGGCTGTGCTGAAGCCTGGCAGCAACCCGTTGTAGGTGCGATAGCGGTCGTGGTCGTAGCTGAGGGCGAGCGTTGTCATGGTGAACGGGGCCTCTACCTGTGAGAAATGCGTGTCGTAGAGGAATTTGAGTCCTTTCCAACTGAGTTGCAGGCCAAAGTCGTAGGTGGGGCGCTCGCCGATGCGTCCCAGGCGTACGTTGTCTACGGGCATGCTGTATGGACTCTCGCCGGTACGCTCATCAGTGACGTTACGCTCTTCACCGCTACTTCTGTAAACACTGCCCCATACAAGCATGTCGAGGTCGAAATAGCGTTTGCCAAACACGGCATCGGCCTTTATCTGGCCGTAGTTGCCTATGCCAGCCCTGGCCTCAAGGCCATCTACATCGGCACCTTGTTTGGTGATGATATTTACTACTGCCGTCAGCGCCACACCGCCATAGAGCGACGAGGCGGGACCGCGCAGCACTTCTATCTGCTTGATTTTCTCGAGCGAGATGCTGAAGTCGGGGGCAGCGGTATTGGTGGCATGACTGTTCAGTCGGTGCCCGTTGAGCATGATGAGGATTTTCTCCTGCGTGTTGCTGAAGATGCCGCGCATGGCGATGTTGATGTCGTCGTCGCAGTCGATGATGTTCATGCCCGGGACGTATGCCGCCAGCACCTCCTGTAGGTTACGGCCCCCGCTGTTGGCAATCATCTCGGCGGTGATGAGGGTGGTGGGTACGGGAACCTCTGCCAGGCTCTCCGCCTGACTGGAGGCGGTGGTGATGGTAGCGGTCTTGCCGGCCTTGATGTTGTTGACGATGTCGGCAAAGGTGTCAGGGTCGTTGGTGGAGGGGCTGTAGTATGGGTTGAGCTCGAGGAGTTCTGCTATATAGTGCTCCGTCTGTTCTATGTCGAAACGTGCGAGATAGCTGAGTGCGATGAGGCGTAGGGCATTCTGGCGCAGGTTTCCCTCGAAGCTGTTGAGGTTCTTCAGCAGGACGTCGCGTGCCTGTTCGATGCGTCCCACCTGGTAGTCGCTCTCGGCGCGGGTATAGACATCGCGCAACTTGCTGTCGTCCTGCGCCCCTACGGGGCTAAATAAAAAATAAAAAATAAGAAATAATATTCCTCGCGACAGATATGCTATTGATATTTTACTCGTTTCCTTCATCCTCTTTTATTTTATCTCTTTTATATTATCTCTTTTATTTCTTATTTATTATTTAGGGCGAAGCCCGCTTAGCCCGCTTACAGTGCGGCGGGCAGCGTAATGGTAAACTCTGTGTATTCGCCCTTGACGGAAACTACGCCGATGTCACCATTGTGGTTCTGGATGATCTCACGGCTCAGGTAGAGGCCGACACCTGCCGCTTCGCCAGTGGTCTTGGTGGTGAAGAAGGGGTCGAAAATCTTGCTGAGAATCTTCTCCTCGATGCCGATGCCGTTGTCGCGTATCTTCAGGACGTACTGTCCGTCGGCGATGGTGGCCGTGAGCGATATTTCTGGCTGGTATGCCGTCTGCTGGGGGGTCTGCTGGGCTTTCTTCACAACGGCATAGAAGGCATTGCCCAGCAGGCTCATGATGGTCTTGCTGAGCATGTCGGGATTGCCGTGGAGGGGCATAAGCGGGGATTTCAAATCCCCGTCAACAGACGAAGGGGCGCTGTCAACAGACGAAGGGGCGCGGTCAGCAGACGAAGGGGCGCTGTCAGCAGACGAAGGAAGGTTGAATGTGGTGCGGATATGGTACTGCTCCTTCTGCTGGGTGAAGTAGCTGTCGACCATGTCCTGGTCCTGTTTGAGCACGGGCAGCAGGTCCATGTCGACATAGCCTCCGGTACGGTCTTTCAGCATCTCCTCCATGGCCTTGAGGGTGCGGGTGGTGTTCTGTCCGTATTGGTTGACGGACTCCAGGTTCTGGGTCAGCATGCCGAGCACGTCCAGCGTGTCCTCGTAGTCGTCCTCGTTGATGGTGTCCTTGTTGTTGTCGATATTCTCCTTGAGGTCTTTCAACAGGTCGTTGGACATCTTGGAGAAGTTGATGATGTAGTTCATCGGGTTGAGGATGCGGTCAATGAGTCCCTCGGTCAGCTTACCTACCGAAGCCATCTTTTCCTGTCGAATGAGTTTGTGCTGTGCCTTGTGTAGGTCGGCCAGGGCCAACTCCAGACTTTTTGACTTCTCCTCGATTTCGTCCTTCTGCTTGACGACCTCCGAGGTGCGCTCTTCTATGATGTGCTCGAGTTTGATTTTGTCTTTCTCCAAGCGCTTCAGGCGGTAGTGGAACAGCAGATAGACGAGGTAGGCGAGTATGATGAGGTAGATGACAATGGTATACCAGCGCATGAGCAGCGGATAGGCGATGCTGAAACCGATGGTGGCCACCTCGGACAGTTCTCCGTTAGCCAGCTGGGCCTGTATGCTGAAGGTGAACGAGCCGTATGGCAGGTTCAGGAATTCGACGTCCTGCTTGTCGGACCATGTACTCCACTTGCTGTCGTTGAGCTTGTAGCGATAGAGGGTCTTGCCTGATAGCGGGGCATAGTCGAGGGCATAGTAGAAGTGCAGATGTCCCTCGTCGCTGCCTAACTTCGGCAACTTCCTGGGCATGTCGCCATAGCCTCCCCACAGCACGCTGTCGGCACCCATGATGATGGTGCGGAACCGTATGTGACGGCTGATGGGCAGCTTGGCCAGGTCCTTCTTGCCGGCATCGATGACGGCGAGGATTTCGTCTCCTCCAATCCATATCTGGTCGCCGTGCCGGTACTGCGCCATGACCTCGAAGTCGCTGATGGGCTTGAGCAGTGTGGCGGGCAGGTCGTCGATGGGTTCGCGAGCCTTGCCGGGGTCTTTTCCGCGTGTCTCGCCATGTACGTTTTTCAGCCAGAGCTGTCCGTCCTTGCCTTGGCGTATTTCGGTGACCAGTGGCAACGCGTTGACCAGTTGCTGGCGCTTTTCGTCCTGATAGAGCCATACGCCGTCAGGCTCGCCGGCATATACCTTGTCGTCGTCCACGAGCATGGCGGTGGTGGCGTTCGACGTAATTCTGCTGATGGTGCCGTCAGGCCTAATCTTGTAGATGCCGCTGGAGGTGGCGACGAGCAGTCCGTTGCGGGTGTGGCCCATGGTCCAGCAGATATTGCTGATTTCAGGAATGCGCCGGCACTGTCGGTCGGTGACGCAGAAGAGTCCGTTGGTGCCGCCGACATATATTTTGCCGTTATAGGCCGTGATGGTATGCACCTCGCCGGTCAGGCCGTCCTTGGGCAACAGGTAGCTGTATACCGACGGCATCTCGATGGAGAATACTCCGTGTGCCGTGGCTCCCCAGAGCATGCCGTGTCCGTCGTAGGCGACGTAGGCCACTTGGTTGGAACAGAGGCCGTTGGCCTCGGTGATGGTATACAGGGTATGGTCCTGGTGGTCGGTGATGATGAGTCCTAAGTTCTTCTTGACCTTGGCTTTGAATCCGCCGTCCAGTTCCTCCGTCTGGGTGATGTCTTCGAGGAGGGCATTCCCGTTGCCTTCCTTCAGTGCCTCCACCGATACGATATCCGACTCCACGCCGATACGGAAGTTGGCGTTGGTGCGCTTCTTGGGTACTATGGCAGGCGTGGGCTCCTTGTCGACAACCTCATAGATGATGTTGTCGCTGGCTACAAACTGTAGCGTTCCGCCGTCCTCGAAGATTTCCATCACTTCTCCTTCGAACTGTCCGTTGCGGCCTATTTGCTGCAGATACAATTCTCCATTGGGATGTCTCTGCACCCGTGCAAAGTAGTTGTAGCCACCCACCCAGACGGTGTTCTTGCTGTCGCGCAGGACCACCGTGACGCGGTTGATGTTCTGTGTGTGAAGGATGTGCCATTGTGCACGGTCGTAGTAGAGCAGTCCCTCGAAGTTGGCAATGAATATCGTGCCGTCCTCGCCTATCTCTATGTCGTAGTTGCGGTTGTGTCCGTTGTATTCGGCCGCCGTATAGTTGCGAATCAGTGGAATGCCCTGCGCATGACAAAATGAAGGATGAATAGTGAAGATTGAAGAGTGAAGAGTGAAGAATGAAGAATTTGCTACCGCATTGAATAACAGTAGCAGGGTAAGTATAAGTCGCAGTCCGTTGGCTCGCGGCTGTAAAGATGTCAGTATGACTCTATTATATCTCATAGCGGTAGCAAATTCTTCATTCTTCACTCTTCACTCTTCACTCTTTCACTTTCCTATACGGAATCCCCTTCCCTACGTAGTAGTTCCACTCTTCTTGCGTGAAGTTGCGCTTGATGTTCTGCTGGATGCGCTGGGCAATCACAGGCAGGGAGATGAGATATTCGCTGACGGTGCCGTTGTACTCGCCCGTCCAGATGTAGTTCTTGTCGCTGTTGAAGGTGAAATCCGTCAGCCAACTGCTGGACTGGAATAGTGTGAGGGGTTTTATCTGCGCTTCGCTGGTCATCCAGAAGAGCAGCTTGCCGTCGTAACTGGAGGTATAGAGTCGGCGGCCGTTGAATTTAAGTCTGGTAATCTGTGAGAGGTGTCCCGCCAGCTTCATCGTCTTGCCGCTGGCATTGGTGAGCCAGACGGTGCCGTCAGCCATGCCGTAGGCGGTGAGATGCTCGTTTTTGGAACTGGCAAAGGCCGTCACCTGACCGCTGACGGGGACCTTTTCGTTGGTGATGTCGTCGAGGGTGGTGACGAGATGCATGTGTCCGCGGTTGTCGAAGAGCAGGGGTTTGTAGTCGCGTCTGCCGGTGCTGGCGACGGTGTAGTTGAGCTGGCGTGTGCCGATGACCTTGTCGCTGGCGGTGTCGAGCAGGGCGATGCTGTTGACGCCGATGACCAGCAGTTGTTTGCCGTCGTTCATATACTGCAGGCTGAAGGGTCGTGCGACGTGTTCAAAATAGATGATGCGTATGCTTTTGCCGTCGATGACCACCAGGTGTCCGGTATGGCTGACGGCATATACCTTTCCCCCCTTTGTGGCATAGACGTCGCGGAAGCAGTAGTTCTTGTCGCTCATCAGGCGTGTGGTCTGCAGCTGTCCTCCTTGTATGCGATGTACGAATATTTCGCCGTAGGTGCTTACCGTCAGCAGCCGTCCGTCCTTGCCGGTGTTGTCAATGCGTGAGATGCTGCCATTGTGGATGCTCCAGTAGCGGCGACTGTCTGCAGCCTGTGTGAGGGCCTGGAACACGTTGGGATTATACAAATTGCCGCCATAGTCGTTGGTGAAGAGATAGGAAGCGTATGCCAGCATGGTACCTGTCTCCTTGTCGCCCGTCTGATAGAGGGAGTAGGACTGTGACCCGAGGGTACGTCCTAACGAGATGTAGTTCAGCGTGTCGGCCACCAGCTTGGCATGCTCGGCCTTTTGCCGCTGGTCGTCGGCCTCCATACGTTGCCGCTCAACCATCTGGTAGGCGTTCATGGCCTCGTTGGCAGATAATTCGGCGATACCCTGTGCTTCGAGGGCTTTCTTGCGCTCTTCCTCCGAGCGCAGCGTCATCTCCTGGGCTATCTCCGACTGGCGGATGGCCTCCTGACTGCGCTCCTCCGACAGTGCCTGTTGGCCGAAGGCTATCTCCTCCATCTGTTTGCTGACGCGCCGGTCTATGGCCGACTGCTTGGCCTGCTCCCGCAGCACGTTGAGCTGCGTCTCCAGTTCGTTGATACGCTCGCCATGTCTCTGCCGCATGTAGAGTGCCGCTGCTACCGACGACAGCAGTAGCACTCCCAGGCATACTATGAGTATCTTTTGTCTGTTCACTTCCTTTTCAGTACTAACATGGTGATGTCGTCACTCTGCTCAGCCCCGTCCACAAAGTCGTCGATGCCGGCTTTGACAGCCTCCACAATCTCCTGGCAGCTCTTGTCGGCCATGCCGCCGAGGATGCTGTCCAGCCGCTCGGTACCAAACTCCGCGAAGTCGGGGTTCATGGCCTCGGGGACGCCGTCGGTGAACATCACCAGCGTGTCGCCCTGTTCCAGCTGCAGGGTTTCTTCCTGATAGGTGACGCCATCGAAGGCTCCGACAATCATGTTCTTGGGTGTCGGCAGCTCCTCGATGCTTCCGTTGGCATGCAGCAGGTGGGGTGGGTTGTGGCCGGCATTGCTGTAGCTGACAAGTCCCGTCTTGGTGTTGTAGACGGCATAGAACACGGTGATGAACATACAGTCCATCGAGTAGGCTGCCAGCAGGCGGTTTGACTCCGTCAGGCACTCGCTGGCACTGCCGCATTGCACGCCCTTTGAGCGAATCATGGTGCGGCTGACGGCCATGAACAGAGCGGCAGTGATGCCCTTGCCGCAGACGTCGGCAATGACCAGCGCTATGTGGTCGTCGTCAATGCGGAAAAAGTCGTAGAAGTCGCCGCCGACATCCTTTGCCGCATTCATCATGGCGTAGATGTCCATCTTGTCGCTGTCCTCGGGGAAGGGCGGGAATACGCTTGGCAGGATGTACTGCTGTATGTCCTTAGCGGTGGTCAGGTCTTTCTTCAGCGACTCCAGCTGCGAGTGTTCCTTCTGCGACTCGTGAACGTAGTTGATTTGCTCGATGGCCTTCTCGATGGTACATGCCAGGTCGTCCATGTCTATCGGCTTTGTGGCGAAGTCGAAGGCACCGTTGTTCATGGCTTGGCGGATGTTCTGCATGTCGCCGTAGGCACTCACCATGATGACGCGCAGTGCGGGATTGCGCATCTCGTTGACCTTGGCCAGCAGGGCCAGACCGTCCATCTCGGGCATGTTGATGTCGCTGAGGATGATTTCGATGTCGGGGTTGTTATACAGGATGGCGAGGGCCTCCAAACCGTTGTGGGCAAAGAAAAACTCGTATTCGCCGTTACGAATCTTACGACGGAAGTACTGTTTCATCAGCAACTCCATGGGAGCCTCGTCGTCAACGCTAAGTATTTTTATTGCAGCCATAATAGTCTATGATTTATTTATGAATCGAAGATACAGTCCATCAGTTGCCACTTCTCGTCGCTTCGTGCGTTGGCAGCACAGCCCTGGAACTGGCTCACATACGCCTCCCATTCTGCCTGGCGAGGCAGCAGGGCCAGGCGCGCCATGTCTTGCTGCCAGTCGAAGTTGTCGACGGTGTCGCAAATCATAAAGAGCGTTCTACCCTTTCGATAGATCTGCATCGACAGAATGCCGACCTCGCGCTGGCCTGCAATGATTTCCGGCCACACGTGCTGATGAACCTCTACATACTTGGCTATCATCTCTTCGTTGTCCACGAGGGTTAGCGTCTGACAATATCTTTTCATTTTTGTTGCAAAGATACGAATAAACGCACGAAACACCAAATATTTGCAAAAAAATGAAGCTAAAATGAAAATTTATTCGTAATTTCGCGGCAAATTCATGGTTTATGGACTATCAGCCACTATCGATGGCTTGCGAGGATATGGACTTTATCAAAAACAAAATCAAAATATGAAAAGAACACTTTTATCGGCTATTACATTGTTGTTGGCCGTCACAATGCAAGCACAGTCCACCCAGCAGGATATGGACGATAAGTATGCAACGGAACTGGTGAAAGTCGGTACGGTAGCACCAGACTTCAAGATGAATACACCAGACGGCAAAACCATCCAGTTGTCGAAGTATGCCCAAGGGAAGACCGTTGTGCTTGATTTCTGGGCATCATGGTGCCCAGATTGTCGCAAAGATGCACCGGAAGTGGTACGGCTGTATGAGAAATATCACAAGCATGGCATTGAGTTCATCGGCATCTCGATGGATACCGACGTAGAAGCATGGAAGAATGCCATTGAGAAGTTCGGCATCACCTATCCGCAAGTAAGTGAGCTGAAGAAGTTCAAGGAAACGGACATCGCGAAGGCCTACGGCGTGAAGTGGATTCCTTCGATGGTGGTCGTAGGACCTGACGGGCAGGTGAAACTCTCCACGGTGCTGACATATAAGTTGGATAGGTATCTGAAAGAACTGACAACGGGTGCTTATTAGTGTGCTGGAAACACGGTGACTGCTCCGACGGCACCGCTCAATGAGCTATTTAAAAAGGGTGGCTCAGCGGATTTACCCAGTTGGTAAAGCTCGTGCTAATTAAGAATAAAGTGTGGCCAGCCTATACATAAAGAACCTGATATCCCCAACTCCCCTGAACTGTGTTCTGAAAGCCTTGATTTTGGCATTGAAGGATTCTGCAGAAGCATTAGTAAGTCTGTCCTCGAAGTAGTTGACGATAGTGGCATTGTGATTCTCAAAAGTCTCGATGACCTTGCTGAAACCGTCATCGTCAAACGCCTCTACCTTATTGTACCATCTGGCCAGATTGAGCCTGGCTTCTGCAGGTTTGGACTTCTTGTTGAAGATGTCCACGAGATCAAGGTAGATGTTGTATGCCTCCTCCAGTCTTGGGAACATCCTGAAGAGTATGGTCGCCCTTGCCTGTTGCTGGGCATTCCACTTCGACTTGTGCATAAGTATGATGTGACGGCTTCGTGCCATAATCTGCGGTTTGGTCTCACCGTTCTCCATCCTTTCCGGCTCCCAATCGCCGATAAGGTCTTTTTCTGCTCTTGTGTGGACGGCCTTCCGCTTGGCACGGTGTTCCCTGATGGCCCTGTTCTCTTGGGCAAGTACCTCCCAGCGGAAGCCTATCCTCATCTGGTCGATGGCATCCGTCACTAACTGCTGCACATGGAAGCGGTCGTTGATGAGCATCGCCTTGGGGAACACCGTCCTCACGG
>ERZ842401.504-NODE-504-length-57316-cov-29.161000_pt1 | contig 57316 bp, 41 predicted proteins | sample MGYA00521270_ERZ842401 | MGnify/ENA primary metagenome ERZ842401 (study PRJEB31892, sample SAMEA3878208) | bioreactor metagenome | biome: Moose rumen | place: Sweden | collected 2011-10 | study: EMG produced TPA metagenomics assembly of the PRJEB12797 data set...
CCTGGTCCTTCAGGTTGGCAAAGCCCTCGCGGATGGCCTCGTCGGTCATCGACGATATCCACAGTCGCTGCACGGGGCACTTGGCCTGCGCCTTCTGCATGACCCATCGTTGGATGAGCTCACCCTCCTGTCCGGCGTCGCCGCAGTTGATGATGCCGTCGGCCGCCTGCATGAGCCGTTCGATGGTGGCAAACTGCTTCTTGATGCCCGCATCGTCCTTCAGGCGGATGCCGAAGCGCTGCGGAATCATGGGCAGTGCCGACAGGCTCCACGCCTTCCACATGGGTGTGTAGTCCTCCGGCATCTTCAGTTCGCACAGGTGTCCGAATGTCCACGTCACCTGATAGCCGTTGCCCTCCATATAGCCGTCGTGGCTGCTGTTGGCGCCAATGATGCGTGCTATGTCCTTAGCCACGCTGGGCTTCTCTGCAATACAAACAATCATGCTGCTGTTTTCTTTATTTCGGGCGCAAAGGTAGAAATTTTAATTGAGACTACCAACGCTTTTCCTCAGAAATTATGCGGCAGGAAATGCAAATATGTCGGAATTATTTCGTACTTTTGCAGTCGGATTATGAAACAGCTCATTGAACTATACAGACAATGGCGCGGCAGCGAGCCCGCCGAGACCCTACAGCTGGCAGGAGCCGGCAGCAACCGTGTGTACTACAGAATGACCGACAGCGAAGGACGGAGCGTGGTGGGGTGCGTGGGCACCAGCGCCGACGAGAACCGCGCCTTTGTCAGCTTGTCGCGGCACTTCACCGACAGGCAGCTGCCCGTGCCGCAGGTGCTGGCCGTGAGCGACGATGGCCTGCGCTACCTGCAGACCGACCTGGGCGGCACGTCGCTCTTCGACGCCCTGCGCAGCGGACGCGAGTCGGGCGGCTTCTATTCCACCAACGAGCACAGCCTGCTGCGGCGCACCATCAAGCTGCTGCCAGCCATGCAGTTCAAGGGCGCCGAGGGCCTGGACTTCTCGTGCTGCTATCCCCAGCCCGCCTTCGATGCCGAGGGTGTACACTTCGACCTGAACTACTTCAAATACTGCTTCCTGAAGGCCACCGGCCTAGACTTCCACGAGGTGAAGCTGGAGGCCGACTTCCGCGAACTGGCTGCCGACCTGACCGACGACGACGAGGCCGTGATGGGCTTCCTGTACCGCGACTTCCAGGCTCGCAACGTGATGCTTGTGGGGGGCGACGGCGAGGGTGGGGGCGAGCCCCACTTCATTGACTTCCAGGGCGGCAGGCGCGGCCCCTTGTACTACGACCTGGCCTCCTTCCTCTGGCAGGCCAGCGCCAACTATCCCGACGCGCTGCGCCAGGACCTGCTGCGCATCTACTACATGGCGGCGCAGACGTACACCCAGATGCCGTCGTGGCCCGTGTTCTTCACCCGTCTGCAACTGTTTGTGCTGTTCCGCATCATGCAGGTGCTGGGTGCCTACGGCTACAGAGGCTACTTCGAGCGCAAGCCCCACTTCATAGCCAGCATACCCCCTGCCATCGACAACCTGCGGCAGCTGCTGGCCGACAATCCCTTCCCCTATCCCTACCTGATGGACGTGCTGCAGCGGCTGACCGAACTGCCGCAGTTTGAGCGGCCATCGAGTCTGGGCGACCAGCCGACGGATGACAGCCGGCTGGTGGTCAGGGTGTTCAGCTTCTCGTATAAGAAAGGAATCCCCGAGGACGAGAGCGGCAATGGCGGCGGCTATGTGTTCGACTGCCGGGGCACCCACAATCCTGGCCGCTACGAGCCCTACAAGCAGTTGACCGGCCTGGACGAGCCCGTTATCCGTTTTCTGGAGGACGACGGCGAGATACTGACATTCCTGGAGAGCGTCTACCGGCTGGCCGATGCCCATGTGGAGCGCTACATGCAGCGCGGGTTCACCTCGCTGATGTTCGCCTTCGGCTGCACGGGCGGTCAGCACCGCAGCGTCTACAGTGCCCAGCACCTGGCCGAGCATCTGCACACGAAGTACGGAATAGAAGTGCGTATCTGTCACCGAGAGCAACAGATACGCACCGTATTGAAGTAGTTAAAAAAAGACTATTCCTTGTTCTCGGCGTCGATGGCCTTAATCTTGTCCTTGACGAGCTGCATGTCGTCCTTCAGCTTCTGGATCTTGCGGTTCATCTCCTCGATGAGGCTGTTGCCCTTCTTCGAGCTGGCCGTCAGGAAGCCCAGGTTGTTCTCGTAGGTCTGAATCTCCTGCTTCAGCGTGTCGAACTGACGCACCAGGCGGGCACGCTCGTTGTCGAGGGCTCCCTCGCCGCGCTCAGCCACCTGCTTCAGGTTGTCCTTGAACTTGCTGAGGCGCTTCTTGGCAACAGAGATGTTGAGCTCCTTGTACAACTTGTCGAGCACGGCATGATACTCCTCGTAGACCTTGTCCTTCTCCTTGAAGGGCACGTGGCCAATGCTGTTGTACTCCTCGACCAGCTGTTGCACCTTCTCCTGCAGGTCCTCGCCGCCTTCCTCGGCAGCGGCTGCCAGACGGGCAATGACGCCGCGCTTCTTCTGCAGGTTCTGGTGTTCCTCGCTGCGCTGACCGGCACCGGCGGCGTTGCGTGCCTCGAAGAACTTGTTGCAGGCACCGAGGAACTCCTCCCACAACTGGTCGCCCAGCTTCTTGGGAACCATGCCGATGGTCTTCCACTCCTTCTGCAGGGCGATGAGCTTGTCGCTGGTAGAGCGCCAGTCGGTGCTGTCCTGCAGGGCCTTGGCCTTCTCGATGAGTGCACGCTTCTTCTCGGCATTCTCCTTAAAGCCGTCCTTCAGCGTCTTGAAGTAGTCGGCCTTGCGGGCAAAGAAATCGTCGCAGGCTGCACGGAACCGCTCGAAGATCTTCACGTTCATCTTCTGCGGGGCGAAGCCGATGGTCTTCCACTCCTGCTGGATGTTGATGATCTCCTGGGTGTGGCGCTCCCAGTCGGCACTGCCCTTGTTCTCCTCGGAAGCGACGGCCTCCACCTTCTCGCACAGGGCCGTCTTCTTCTGCAGGTTCTCCTCCTCCAAGGCACGCAGGTCCTCGAAGTGCTGCTGATGGCGCTTGTTGACCACCGTGCTGGCGGCCTTGAAGCGCTGCCATATCTCCTCGCGCAGTTCCTTGCTGACGGGACCCACCTCGCGGTATTCCTGGTGCAGCTTCTGCAACTGGTGGAAGGCACTGATGACATCCTCCTCGTCGGCCAGCTTCTCTGCAGCCTCACACAGGCGCGTCTTGGCTTCCAGGTTTTTCTTGAAGTCCAGCTCGCGGGCCTCGCTGTTCAGCTTCAGCAGGTCGTAGAACTGCTCTACATATAACTGATAGGTGCGCCAGAGCTCGTTGGCACTCTCTGCGGGCACGCTCTTGATGTCGCGCCACTCCTGCTGCAGCGTCTTGAACTCCTGGTAGGTCTTGCTGGCCTCCTCGGGCGAGGTGACCATAGCTTTTATCTTCTCAATGATGGCCTGTTTCTTCTTCAGGTTCTCCTCTTTCTCGGCTTCCTGCTCGCGGAACAGCTGCTGGCGGCGCTCCTTGATGATGCCCATCTCGGCCTTGAAGACCTCTTCGTCTTCGTCGGGAGTAATCTGGTAGGCCTCGGGGTCGCCTCCGCCGTCGATATACTCCTTCAGCCTGGCTTCGCGCTCGGCGATGTGCAGCTTGTAGAAAGCGGTCTTCAGGTATTCCACCTCGTCTTTCCTGGGAGGCTCTTCGCTGTGGGCTATTTCCTTAACCCTGTCGAGCACCTCTTTCTTCGACGTGTAGACCTTGCGCTCCTCAGCGACTGCTTCAGTCTGCTCCTCGGCAACTGCTGCCTCTGCTGCTTCGGCAGGTGCTTCAGCTGCTTCGTCGTTAGCTGTTTCCACTACGGTCTCTTCGACCTTAACTTCTTCCTGATTCCCCGTTTCGAGGATGTTTTCTTGAGAGTCCATCATTTAACTTTTTTAGTTACTGAATCGGTTAGTTCATACAAAATGGGCTTCAAAGTTACTAAAAAGCCTTGAGAGGGAAGCGATATGTATCGATGATTTTTCAATCTGTTAAGTATATTTAACGTTCAAATTTGCAGAAGTCGGGGAAAATGCGTACCTTTGCGTCAAAATGTTTATGCTATGAAACTGATTTCTTGGAATGTGAACGGGCTGAGGGCTTGCCAGGGCAAGGGCTTCAGCGATGTCTTTAGTGAGTTGGATGCCGACTTCTTCTGTCTGCAGGAGACGAAGATGCAGGAGGGGCAGCTGGACCTGCAGTTCGAGGGTTACCAGAGCTACTGGAACTATGCCGAGAAGAAGGGCTACAGCGGTACGGCCATTTTTACCCGGCACGAACCCTTGAGCGTCAGCTACGGCATCGGCGTAGACCTGCACGACCATGAGGGCCGTGTGGTGACGCTGGAGATGCAGGACTTCTTCCTGGTGTGCTGCTACACGCCCAACTCGCAGGACGGACTGAAGCGCCTGGAGTACCGCATGTCGTGGGAAGATGCCTTCCGCAAATACCTGAAGCGACTGGACGAACAGAAGCCTGTCATTCTGTGCGGCGACCTGAATGTGGCCCACGAGGAGATAGACCTGAAGAACCCCAAGACCAACCGCATGAATGCCGGTTTTACCGACGAGGAGCGTGAGAAGTTCAGCGACCTGCTGGCCTGCGGCTTCACCGACACCTTCCGATGGAAGTACCCCGAGCAGGTGACTTATTCGTGGTGGTCGTACCGCTTCCAGGCCCGTCAGAAGAATGCGGGCTGGCGCATCGACTACTTCGTCACCTCCGACCGTCTGCGCCCCCGCATCGTCGACTCGAAGATCCATACCGAGATACTCGGTTCGGACCACTGTCCCGTGGAACTGATTCTGGAGTAACCCCGTCAGCGCTCTTCGCTGAAGACGGCCGTCCGTGCCTTTTGCTGCTTGGGGTAGAAGTGTACGGCCGAGTCGTTCATCTTGGGGTATGTCTGCTTGAGCATGCGTATGATCTCGCTGCCGGCCCAGATGACGGGTCCATAGCCGTGGGCAGCCATGACATGGACGGGTCGGTGACGAACTTCATATAGCGCTCGTCGCCCGTGCTACGGGCAGCATCCCCGGCGGCGCAATAGAGCACGCCGGCCTCGTAGCTGGTGAGTCTGAGGCCGCCCTGCCGCAGCTTACCGTCGACCACCTCGATGGGCATCGCCGTGACCAAAGCCGCTGGTCCAGAGCACGGTGCCGTCATGGTCGAGCACAGCGCTGCCGGTGCCTATCTCGTCGAAGCCGTCGCCGTCCAGGTCGTCAACCACGAGCGAGTGGTTGCCCTGTCCATAGAGGCCTTCGCCCTTGGTGGTCGAGGCGTGGCGCCACACCTCGTAGAGGTTGGTGCCGTTCCAGTTGTAGGCCGTGAAGAACGACTGCGAGTAGTAGCCGCGGTTGTAGACCGCCGACGGGTTCTTGCCGTCGAGGAAGGCTACGCAGGCCTTGAAGCGCGTGCCCTTATTGTATTTGTTAGAAGAGCCGGAAGGTTCGTGCCAGTCGCTGACGACGTTGAACTTCGGGTAGAAGTCGATGGTAGCCATCTCAGCACCCGTCGTGCCGTTGAACACGGTGAGCCACTCCTCGCCCACGCCGATGTGGCCATGCGAGTTCTGGCTGGTGCCGCTGTCATCGTAGCGGGTGTAGTCGCGGGTCACGTCAAGACCGCGCTCCGTGATGCGGCTCTGGAAGACATAGTTGCCTTGTCCGTCCTTCGTGCCGAGCGAGGTCTTGCAGATCATCTCGCCCTTGCCGTCGCCGTCGAAGTCGTAGCAAAGGAACATGGTGTAGTGGGCACCGGCGCGGATGTTCTGTCCTAGGTTGATGCGCCACATCAGCGTGGCCGTAGGCTCAGCCACCGTCCAGTCCATCTTGTAGCAGTCGATGTAGACGTTGGCGGTATAGCCGCTGTAGCCGTTGTCCTGCGAGTTGGAGGGGTCCCACTTCACGATGAGCTCCTCCTGTCCGTCGCCGTCCATGTCGCAGGCCGACATGTCGTTGGGCGTGTAGCGCACGGTGTAGCCGTCGTCCACGCCCTCCTTGTTCCACATCACGCCGGTATTGGTCACCACAGGCTCGTCGGCCAGGGCGATGCGCATCCAGCTGCGTGGCTTCACGCCGCCGGCGGCGATGGTCATCTCTGCGCTCTCGGCGGCAGAACCGCCGAGCACAGTCTCCAAGCGGTAGGTGTCGGTGGTGTAGGTCGTGGCGGTGCCGTCGATGGTGACGTTGGTCACGTCGGTATATTTGCCGTAGAGGCTTCCGTTCTTATATAAATTATAAGAGGTGGCGCCGGTGTCGCTCTTGCGGGCACGCCAGCTGACGAAGGTCTTGCTGCCGTCAGCCGTCTGGCAGGCCCAGAGGCCGCGGTTCTGCGCAGCAGGGGTGCGTGTCTCGGGCATCTCGTAGTGCTCTTCTTCCTTCTCCGTCACGGTGATGGCGGTGATGTTGACGGCGGCATCCTTGGTGCATACCTTTAGGTTGGCATCAGCGAGCATGGTCACGGTGTAGCAGTAGGCCTCGTCGCCAGCCTTGGCCACGTTGGCATAGCCATCAGACGGGGTGGCGTTGTTCACGAGGTGGTTGCTGGTCGACTGTCCGTAGAGCTGCAGACGGCCCGGCGTGATGGTCACTGTGCCACTGGTGCTGCTGATGCTGGGCTTTGTGATGCTCTCTGCTTCTTCGGCAGACAGAATCTCGATTGTTGCGATGCGGGAGTACCTGCTATTGGTGCCATTCTCGAACGACAGGCTGGTAACACCCTCGTTCACCGTCATGGCGTAGGCGTAGGTGCCGTCGGTGCCGTATGATGAGCAGTTGGTAGCAGTGGTAACAGCTGCTCCGTTCATCGTGCAGCCGCCTTTCACCTTGATACGTCCGTCAACGCTTGTCAGGGTGATAGTCACCTGTTCGCCAGCCGACAGTCCGCCAAGGGTGAACGCGCTGGCATCGTATTTGCCGTCAGTTGTGATAGCCAGACCACTGGGGTACAGTGTCTGAGACTTTTCCGAGTTGAATGTCAGCGTGTAGGTTGAGCCGATGGCATCGACCAACACCTGTGGGGCGGTAATGGTCGACCCATCCTTGGTGACTGCGGTGCTGCTTTCCACCAGTCCGCTGAATGTCAGCACGGTCTTGGCCTGTGCTGCCATGCTGCCCACAAGGAGCACGAGGCTCGTGAGGACGATTTGTTTCCAGATAGTTTTCTTCATACGTTTGTAATAATTTGGTTAGTATTGTAATTTGTCGGCAAAATTACGAAAAACTCATCAAGAGCTTGATACAAAGGATTTCAAAGAGGGGTCAACGAGTGTCAAAATGATGAGATTTATGAGATTTTCTCAAAGAAGGGGCCTCTCCTGACGAAAATGAGGGCCAACCGTCGCGGCCAGCCCTCATTAATACAAAAAATATTTATTACTAACTAAAACTATAAAACTTTTATTTACCGTTGGGAATGTCACCAAATCAAGTCGTCCCAGCCATTGTCGCCGTCGCGAGAGCCGATATCTCCTCCACTGTAGGTGCCTGTGGTCAACGACTGGGCAATCATCTGTTGTGTCTGCATGACTACAACGTTCATATCGGGTTTCATATATGTCTTTTTCATCTTTTAGTCCTCCCTCATTTATTTTACCACGATTTTCTTTCCATTCTTAATATAAAGTCCCTTCGATACCTTCTCCACGCGCTGCCCTCGCAGGTTGTAGGTCTCACCATTATCTATTGTACATTGTCCATTGTCAATTGAATTTATGTCGGTAGACTCGTCCTCGAAGCTCAAGCTCAGTCGAGAACCGCTGGCACCTGTGGCATCGAGGTAGGCCTTGCCGGCGGGGATGGTCAATGTATTGCTGGCAACCCATGTGCCGATGTTCTGTAGCTCAGCCTGCGTCTCGGTGTTCACCAGCACGTAGAAGTTGGCGTAGTTCTCAGTAGAAGAGGTGATGTTGGTACTGCTTGTGCAGCCCACTAGTTTGTTGCCATCGAGAGCAGAGCCGGAAGCCACCACAGGAATCTGGTAGGTCTCGTTGGCCGTACCCTTCAGTATCAGTCCCGTACCGGCAGGCACAGCAGTCGTGGCTTCGGTCATCGTCACCTTGCTGTTGGTGATGCCGGTACTTGTTACGTAATATGCATTCAGTCCGCTGGGCAGGTTGGCCAGGTCGAGCGGCCAAGAACTGGCGAAGGTGGTGTAGCCGTATTTGCCCATCGTGGCGGATACAGGGCTGCCCTCTGTGAAGGTGATGCTGCGGATGAGTACGCTGGTGTTACTGCCACTGCCGCAGACCCACTGGGCACGGTAACCGGCAGGTAAGTAAATGATAGACGATGCTCCAGTGGAACTGCTGCCCTTCTTTCCGATAAACGTGGCATTGCTATCGCCATTCTTGATATACCAAGTACCTCGGTCTGCACCATAGTCATAGACAATGGTAAGATAGCCGGCGTTGGTCGGTGTGTAGTCAAACTCGGCACCGCTGGCAAACTTCAACCCTCGGTTCTCACTGTTGGGGTCAATGGTGACGCTGCCGCCGGAATTTGCTTTTACGATAAATACGTCCTTAGTCGTAGTATTTTCGATGGTTTTATATCCTTTCGAAGTGATTTGATTGGTACCGGACAGACTTGTCGGAGCCAGAAACACTTCGGTATTATTGAACGTCCAATCACCTGAAGCCATGACATCGGTATCGTAATCGGCAGGGGTCAGCGTCATTGTTGCAACCGTACAACCGCCACTTGCCGTAAACTGATATCTGTGTCCTCGCACGATGGATAGTGTTACTGTATGGCTTGTGACATCGCTGTTCCCGCTTCCCAACTTTTCGGAAGAACCACTTGCCGATCCAGAAGTCCCCTTGTCATACATGGTGATGTTCTGTAGCCAAGAGCCTGTTACGGTTAGCGTTCCAGAAACAGGAGCCCAGAAGTTGATTTCCCCTTGACTATCCCCAAGGCCCATACCAGTAGTGGGAGATAACTTACGGGAAGAATTAAGTTTGGCTTGTGCAATGGCATAGTAGCGTGCTGCCGTGCCGTATGTGCTTGATGCATCTTCGTAAGCATTTGTCGATGCATTGAGATAATAAGTTGCCGTTGTGCTGGATACTTCAGACTCAATAATGCCAAAGTCCCATACCACTTTCACCTTGCCTGTAGCATCAGGTGTCACCGAGCAGGCTGCCTTAGCAAAACTTGCCCCCCCCCAGGAACATTGTTCCGAGGAGCAGCGTTTTAATAAAAGTAGATTTTTTCATTTTGAATGTTATTAGTAGTTGTTGTTAATAATTTTATGATGCAGTAGATTATTGGCCGTTGCAGTTCTCGTAGGAAAAATCCTCGGTGGTGTACTGACCCGACTGCCGCACGTCGCGGAACTTGCCGGTGCAGTTGGCCGTCACCGTCACTTTGGCGGGGTGACGCAGAGCCTCGCGCCAGCCGTCGAGCGAGGCAAACCACTGCTGGGCCGAGTGGTAGGGACTTTCCGCCTCCATATCGGCACAGCAAGAGAGCCAGTAGTGGAACGACTGCTGCCGGGGTGCTTGGATGACGACGACATACTGCAGCGAGTCCTCCACCTTATTATATATAGACTCCTCGGGAACGTAGACAGCCAGTCCCACGGCCTGCTCCTGATAGAGCTGCTTCTTGCCGTAGTCGGGCCAGTCGCGTCCCCACGAGGCGGCGATGCCGTCGTCGCGCAGAAGACCCTGCGGCGCAGTGCCTATCTTCTGTACGCCGGTGCAGAACAGTTGTCCATCTGGCAGCGGTGTGTCGAAGCAAGCCTCGACAGCCACATCGCGGTGGCCGGCATAGAGCGTATAGCGTGTGCGGCAGCAGAGCGTGCCGTGCCAGCCCAGGTCGCTGACCTCGACGACGGTGCGCAGCGGTCCATAGGCCAGGATGCGCTGTCCCCGGCGCTGAACGTCGGTGACCTCGCAGACACCCCGTCCCTCCTGCCAGTCGCGCAGCGTGCCGCAGGCCATGCTGCGGCCGTTCCACAGCACATCGTGGCCGTAGCCGTCGGACAGGTGCTTCTGGGTGCTGTTGAACTTCGTCGTAGCCAGCTCTAAGCGGTGCTGCCGCTTGCCGTAGACATCGACGTTCTGCCGGCTGTCGCTATAGATGCGGAAGCCCACCAGCTCGCTCTCGAAGCAGGCACCGTGGTGGTAGAGGCTGTTGAAGACGTTGCTCGTGCCCAGCGTCTCGAAGGCACTGATGTCGGTCTCGCTCTTCGTACCAATAGACATGTGGGCGTACACGCGCGGCTCATAGTCAGCCTGACGGCCTTCGGCATAGAGCGTCACCTGGAAGGTCTGCGTCTCGCGGGCGGCGATGTCGGTCAGGAACACCAGCTCGTCGGCCCTCAGGTCGCCGTCTATATCATCTATCTGACAGGGAATCTCGAGGCCGTTGCGCGTCACGACGGCGCGGGCTACGGCACCGCCGTAGCACAGCGAACCGGCAGCAGCGGACGACAGGGAACCGGCAGCAGCGGCCTTATGCAGGTCGACGACCACCGGCTCGCAGGTCTTGGCCTGCGACCACTGGTTGCTGACGGTGACGGTCATCGTCATCGTCTGTCCCCAGGCCATCGTGCAGAAGAGCAGGGCGCAAAGCACTATCAGAGATTTCACAGACATCATTCTTGTTTGTTTCAATTCTGCTGGCAAAGGTAGGAAGAAAATGCGGAAGTGGGGGAGGCTTTCGTTCTCAATGTAGTGGCAGTTAGTATCAAAATGAGGTGTGGGCATGAGATTTTTGAGATTTTTTGACCGCTCTTTGAAAAAAATCATTATATTTGCAGCATGAAACATATGTTGCGCCCCATACGACTGCTGAATCAGCTGCTGATGTTGCTGCTGCTGATGATGACTGCCTGCACCTCGGAGAGCACCCCTGAGGTGTATGCCGTAGTGAGCGATGGCGAGGCAAGCACATGGGCAGGCACGAAGGATGGTCTCTATCATAAGGCTGGCGACGACGGTGTGTTCAGACAGATGCCGCTGCCGTCGATCAGTCACCACCCCTTCCCCGCTGTCTATGCCCTGTGCAGCGATGCGCAGAAGCGCCGACTGTGGATAGGTGCTTGGAACCACCTGTACTGCTATGACCTGGTACGGCAGCGCTTCATTGTGACGCGTGACAGCAGTATCTACCAGACGGTGGGGCTGATGTGCGACTCGCTTGGCCGCATCCGCGCCTTCACAGGTCACGGGCAGTATCGCTTCACGCTGAGCGACAGCCTGCCGGGAGGTGAACGGACAGAGCAGCTTGACTCCATCTGCTACCCCAAGCCCGAATATGCCAATATCGATGCTAAAGGGTGGGCGTTCGAACAGAAGGATAGTAATGGCGGCCTGCTGCCGTGGGGGATAGGCCTGATGGTGGCAGGTATCGTAGCGTCGCTGCTTCTTATTCTAAGATGGAGGAAAGGAGGAACTGCTGATAGAAAGGAAAGGAAGGTTGCGGCACCGCCGCAACACAGCGAACAGCAAATACAGGAATACAGCGGGCTGCAAACACCGCAATATGGAGAGCCGCGACAGACCTTATCGCCCTCGTTCCTTGAGCGGGCACAGAAGGTGATGGATGCCCACCTTGCCGACGAGGATTTCTCGATAGACCAGCTGGCCAGTGAACTGGCCGTCAGCCGTGCCCAGTTGTTCCGCAAACTGAAGGCGGCCAGCGGACAGACACCGAAGGAACTGATTGACGAGCGGCGTATGGCTTTGGCAGCCACGCTGCTGACAACTACGGACCGCACCGTTACTGACATTGCCTGGACGTGCGGCTTTAGCGATGCGTCGAACTTCCGTCGTGCCTTTGTCAGGGTGTATGGGCAGTCACCCTCCGAGTTTAGGGATTCAGACCAAGCAAGTGACCGAGTGAATAAGCAAGTGACCGAATGAACAAGCAAGTGACCGAATGAATAATAGATAAAGAATAATTGAATGAAAAAAACTGTGATGACACTATTGGCCCTGCTGCTGACAGGCAGTATGGCGATGGCACAGACCAAGACGGTGTCTGTGTTGGGCGACTCGTATTCCACCTATGAAGGCTTCCTGACGCCGTCGACGAACGCCGTCTGGTATCAGGCCAAGAACGCTGCGAAGAAGACCGACGTGACCAGCGTCACCCAGACGTGGTGGCATCAGGTCATTGCGAAGAAAGGATGGCGGCTCTGTGTGAACAACTCCTACAGCGGTGCCACCATCTGCAATACCGGCTATGACGGCAACGACTATAGCGACCGCTCGTTCCTGACGCGTATGTCGAACCTGGGCTGTCCCGACGTCATCTTCATCTTCGGTGCCACCAACGACAGTTGGGCCGGCGTGCCGCTGGGCGACTATAAGTACGAGGACATCACCCCTGCGGAGCTCTGGCAGTTCCGGCCCGCGATGGCCCGTATGCTGGAGTGGATGCAGCAGCGGTATGTGGGCTCAGAGCTGGTGTTCCTGCTCAACGACGGCTTGAGGGAGAGCATCACGGAGTCGGTGAAGACCATCTGCGCGCACTATGGCGTCAAGTGCATCGAGCTGAAAGGCATACACAAGTTGTCGGGGCATCCGTCGGTGAAGGGCATGCAGCAGATAGCCGAGCAGGTGATGGCGGGAATAGCAGCTGCGGCACCGCCGCAGCACAGCAAACCGCAATGGTGGTGATTAGGGCAGCGGCTTGTCGCGGAAGTGCTTGGGTGAGAGGCCGGTGTGCTGTTTGAAGAGACGCGAGAAGTAATAGACATCATCGATACCCACCTTGTGACATACTTGGTTGATGTGCATGCGCGTTGTGGTGAGCAGCTGGCATGCACGTTCTATCTTCATCCGGTTGAAATAGGCCAGGGGGCTCTGTTCGGTCTGTTGCCTGAACAGCGTAGAGAAGTGGCTGGGCGAGAATCCCACGTATCTGGCGATGTCGGTCAGGCGTAGTTGCTTTTCAAGATTCTCGTGCATGAAATGGATGGCTGCCGTGACCACTTGGTCGGTAGCGGGCTGTGTCTCGGTGTTGCGATAGTGGTGCAGGTAGCGCATGGAAGCCAGGTAATAGTGCAACAGGGATGAGGCGTAGCGCAGACTCTCAAGATCGGTTGACTGTGAGAGCGTGGAGAAAATCTCCTCGAAGACCTGCTGTCGTTCGCTGATACGCGAGTTGAGTGCTGGACGTATGTCCTGCGGCTCGTGCGACCCCTCTGAATAGATGACGGCATGCGGGCCGGTGAAGTGAATCCAGTAGATAGTCCAGGGATTGTCTTTGTCGGTGGCGTAGGTATGCGGCTTGCCGGGGGGGAGTATAAAATAATATTGGTTCGCGCGAACCTTATACAATTGGTCGTCTATGGTGTACCATCCCGTTCCGGTCATACAGTAGATGAGCACATGCTCGCCAATAGGCTGCCGTCGCTGACAGAAATGACTGTCGGCGTGGGGATAGTAGCCTATGTCGGTGATGTAGAGACTGGACACCAGCGGGTCTTGCCGTTCCATCTCGATGGTAGCCTTCGGCAGCACGATGCTGCGTTCTCCTGTGAAGCCTTCTTTCATAACAGGGACAAAGATAATAAGAAAATCCATTATATCCAAAAGATTTTCTATCTTTTTATTCAAAAAGATGTATTATCTTTGCACCGTGAAACAACAAACAACTTAAAACTATATGAATAACAGTAACAAAGGCTTCATCTATTTCATCTGCTGCGTGTCGGCGATGGGCGGTCTGCTCTTCGGCTACGACTGGGTGGTGATAGGCGGAGCGAAGCCCTTTTATGAGATTTTCTTTGGCATTGCCGACAGTCCGCTGATGCAGGGCGTGGCAATGACGACGGCCCTGGTGGGCTGTCTGGCCGGTGCGATGGTGGCCGGTGCGGCTGCCGACAGGTATGGTCGCAAACCCCTGCTGATGGTGTCGGCGGTCTTGTTTACGGTGTCGGCTGTCGGCACGGGACTGTTCAGCGACTTCACCTTATTTAATATAGCCCGCTTCGTGGGTGGCGTGGGCATCGGCGTGGCGTCGGCCTTGGCACCGATGTATATCGCGGAGGTCAGTCCGGCGGAGATTCGCGGGCGTATGGTCTCGCTCAACCAGATGACCATTGTGCTGGGCATCCTTGCGGCGCAGATAGTCAATATGTTGCTGGCCCGCGACACCAGTGTGGCTGTAGAACAGGCATGGAACGTGGAGTGGGGCTGGCGCTGGATGTTCTGGGCCGAGACGCTGCCTGCAGGTCTGTTCTTGGTGATGAGCTTCTTTATTCCGGAGAGTCCGGTGTATCTGAGGTTAAGAGGTGAGAGGTTAGAGGTAAGAGGTGAGAGGTTAGAGGTAAGAGGTAAGAGGTCAGAGGTGCAGCAAAGCAATTCTCTTACCTCTCACCTCTCACTACTTACCTCTAAAAATTTCCGCAGGGTACTTGTTCTGGGCTTGGTGATTGCTGTGTTCCAGCAGTGGTGCGGCACGAATGTGATTTTCAACTATGCCCAGGAGATTTTCGTGGGTGCCGGGTTTAATGTCGACGGCATGTTTATCAACATCGTTATTACCGGCATAGCCAATGTGGTGTTTACGTTTGTGGCCCTTTACACTATTGAGAAGTGGGGCCGCCGCACGCTGATGCTCATCGGTGCCGGAGGTCTGGGGCTGATCTACCTGACGCTGGGCACCTGTTACTTCCTCGAGGTAAAGGGCGTGATGATGGTGGTGTTGGTAGTGACGGCCATCTCGGTGTATGCGATGACCTTGGGACCTGTCACGTGGACGCTCTTGGCAGAGATTTTCCCCAACCGCGTCCGGGGCATCGCGATGGCTACGTGTACCTTTGCCTTGTGGGTGGGCTGCTGCACGCTGACATTCTCGTTCCCCTCGATGAACGCGGCCCTTGGCAGCAGCGGCACTTTCTGGATTTACAGCGGCATCTGCCTTTGTGCCTTCCTGTTCCTGTTCAGAAATTGTCCCGAGACGAAGGGGAAGTCATTAGAAGAATTGGAAAAAGAACTGATTAATTAATAAATAGGCTTTTGGTCAATAACTAACAGTAAAAATAAAAAATGGTAAAAGCATGGAGAGAGTTGGTCACGATACCAACGTATGAGATTGGAAAGTCAGAGAAGAACCCCATCTTCCTGGAGAAGCGTGTGTATCAGGGGTCGAGCGGTGTGGTTTATCCATATCCCGTCATTGAGTCGATAGCCAATGAGCCTACGCCACATGAGTGGAAGGTGGTGTTTCTGGAGAATGAGTATATCAAGGTGATGGTGATGCCCGAGTTGGGCGGCCGCATCCAGATGGCCTACGACAAGATCAAGCAGCGTCACTTCGTGTATTATAATCATGTCATCAAACCTGCCTTGGTGGGCTTGGTCGGCCCTTGGATTTCGGGCGGCATAGAGTTTAACTGGCCGCAGCACCACCGCCCGTCGACCTATCTGCCTGTCGACAGCGATATCGTGGAGAACGAAGACGGCTCTATCACCGTGTGGGTGAACGAGATGGAGCGGATGTTCCACCAGAAGGGAGCTGCCGGCTTCACGCTGCGTCCCGGCTGCGCCTACCTTGAGATACAGGGTCGTGTGTCGAACCGCACGCCGCTGCCGCAGACTTTCCTGTGGTGGGCCAACCCCGCCGTAGAGGTGAACGACGAATACCAGAGCGTCTTCCCGCCCGATGTCAATGCCGTCTTCGACCACGGCAAGCGTGCTGTGTCGAGTTTCCCCATTGCTACGGGTACCTATTATAAGATGGACTACTCAGCAGGCGTTGACATCTCTAACTACCGTAATATCAAGGTGCCGACATCGTATATGGCCGTGAACTCGAAATATAACTTCGAAGGCGGCTACGAGAACGACACGAAGGGCGGCATGCTGCACGTGGCCTCGCACCACTTCTCGCCCGGCAAAAAGCAGTGGACGTGGGGTAACGGTGACTTCGGACGCGCGTGGGACAGGAATCTTACAGATTCGGCCCCCCTGTCGTCCCCCGAGGGGGACACGATAGTCTCTTCAACTAAAGAAGCCCCCTCGGGGGCAGTAGGGGGGGCTTATTTCCGTCCCTACATCGAACTGATGGCTGGCGTGTATACCGAGAACCAGCCTGACTTTACGTGGCTGATGCCCTACGAGGAGAAGCAGTTCGTGCAGTACTTCATGCCGTATCGCGAGTTGGGTGTGGTGAAACAAGCGTCGAAAGACTTTGTCTTGAATATTGAGAGACTCTCCCCCGACTCCTCCCTGTCGAGTGAGGGGAGTGGTCAGCTTGTGCGCTTCAAGGTGCTGGCAACATCGAAGCAGGAGGTACGCATTGCGCTGCGCCATAAGAAAGGAGAGGAATATTATAATCAGGAGGTGACGCTCTCGCCCGAAGCCGTCTTCGAGCAGACCGTCGACGTCAAAGACGCCACGTTGAACGACTTGGTGTTGAATGTAGGACGTCTGCAGTGGATAGCTGAGCCCGACGAAATCCGTCCTATCCCCGACGCTGCCGAAGCTGCGCTGTCGCCGGAAGATACGAAGACCAACGACCAACTCTACCTGACTGGTCTACACTTGGAGCAGTACCGTCATGCCACTTGGTCGGCCCTTGACTACTACGAGGAAGCCCTGCGTCGCGACCCCAACGATGTGCGCTGTCTGAACCAGACCGGACTGTGGTATCTGCGTCGCGGACGCTTTGACAAGGCCGAATGTTATCTGAGGAAGGCCGTGAAGATCTGGCAGAAACGCAATCCTAATCCTTACGACGGTGAGGCCATCTTCAACCTCGCCCTCTGCCTGAAATACCAAAACCGTCAGCAGGAGGCTTACGAACTCTTCTGGAAATCCACCTGGAACAAGGGCTGGGCCGATGCCGGCTACTATGAGGCCGCCTGCATCAGCGTGAGCGAAGGTCGCTACGACGATGCGCTGGACGAACTGAATCGCAGCCTCGTTTTCAACAGTTGCAACCACAAGGCCCGCGCGCTGAAAGCCGCCGTGCTGCGGCTCCTCGGTCGCGAGACGCAGGCGTGGATTGAGGCGTCGCTAAAGTTGGACCGCTTCAACTACGGCTGTATGTACGAGGCCGGTCAGACAGCCCATCTTCAGGAGCTGATGCACGACAATGTGTATAACTATCACGAGCTGGCCCTCGACTATGCGCAGGCCGGACTCTGGCAGGCGTGTGTCGACATTCTGCAAATGGCCGGCGAGCCCCATCCGCTTACCTATTATTATATAGGCTATGCCAAACTGATGCAGGGCAGGCCCGACGAGGCGAAGGCCTGCTTCAGACAGGCAGAGGCCATAGCCCCCGACTACTGCTTCCCCAACCGCCTGGAGGATGTGCTGGCGTTGCAGGCTGCCAAACAGCTGAATCCCGACGGTGCACGCGCTCCCTACTATCTGGGCTGCCTCTACTACGACAAGCGCCAGTACGACCTCGCCGTCGAGAACTGGGAGCAGGCTGCACAGCTCGACCCCACGTTCCCCACCGTCTGGCGCAACCTGGCGTTGGCACGCTTCAATAAAGCCCCCCTGTCGTCCCCCGAGGGGGACACGATAGTCTCTTCAACTAAAGAAGCCCCCTCGGGGGCAGTAGGGGGGGCTACAGAGTTGATGGAGAAGGCCTTCCATTTGGACGAGACCGACAGTCGCATGCTCATGGAACTCGACCAGTTGTACAAGCGACTTCAAAAGCCCCATGCTGAGCGTCTTGCTTTCCTGCAGAACTATCCGCAGTTGATAGCACAGCGCGACGATCTGGTGCTCGAAGAGATTACCCTGCTTAACCAGTTGGGCCGCTACGAAGAGGCGATGGCTAAACTCGATGCCCACCAGTTCCATCCGTGGGAAGGCGGCGAGGGAAAGGTGCCTGCGCAATACCAGATATGCAGGGTGGAGCTTGCAAAACAGGCACTTGCTAAAGGGGAGCACGAGAAGGCCATCCGTCTGCTCAACGAGTGTCTGGAGTATCCGGACCACCTGGGCGAGGGCAAACTCTACGGCGCTCAGGAGAACGACTTCTACTACTATCTTGGTGTGGCCTACGACGCGAAGGGTGAGACCGCCAAGGCCCGCGACTGCTGGGAACAAGCCACGAAAGGCCCGCAGGAGCCTGCTGCCGCTATGTACTATAACGACGCCAAGCCTGAGAAGATATTCTATCAGGGTCTGGCCCTGCTGAAGTTGGGACGCGAGGCAGAGGCCCACGGCCGCTTCTACAAGCTGATCAACTACGGCAAGCAACACCTGTTTGAACATCAGACGATGGACTATTTCGCTGTGTCACTGCCTGACCTGCTCATCTGGGATGACTCCTTAGACACCAAGAACCGCATCCATTGCTACTTCATGCTGGCTCTGGGATATGCCGGTATGGGCAATCGTGAGAAAGCCCTCCGTTATCTCTGCGAGGTGAAGCAACTCGACATTAACCATCAAGGCATACAGTCATTTCAAACCTTTATAGAACAATGAGACAGAGAATCATGTTGACAGCCCTACTTGCTGTCGCCACACTTTTCGGATGGGCCGCCGTGCCCGAGGTGACGTGGGACCGTCATAGCCTAATCATCGACGGACACCGCGTCTGTCCGGTGATGGGCGAGATACACTATTCGCGCATCCCTGCCGACGAGTGGCAGCGCGAGGTGAGGAAGATGAAAGAGGGTGGGGTGACCATCGTAGCCACCTACGTGTTCTGGAGTCATATCGAGGAGGAAGAGGGCATCTTCCGCTGGGACGGTCAGCGCTCGCTGCGCCGCTTCCTCGAAGTGTGCCAGCAGGAAGCGATGCCCGTGGTGCTGCGCCTGGGCCCGTTCTGTCACGGTGAGGTGCGCAACGGCGGCATCCCCGACTGGGTCTTTGACAAGGGCTGTCGCCTGCGCGATCAGAACCCGGTGTTTCTCGGTTTTGCCGAGAAACTGTACCGGCAGATTTTTACGCAGGTGCAGGGTCTGCAGTGGAAGGACGGCGGACCCGTCATTGCCGCCCAGTTTGACAATGAATACAGAGGCCGCGGCGAATACCTGATGGCGCTGAAGCAGATAGCCCTCAACATAGGTTTCGACCTGCCGTTCTACACCCGTACTGGCTGGCCGGAACTGCGCACACCTGTACCCTTTGGCGAGATGCTGCCCCTCTATGGCGACTATGCCGACGGCTTCTGGGACAAGGAGATCACCGAGACCTGTGGCAACTACTATAAGGCGTTCAACTTTAAGGGCTTCCGTTCGTCGACGGCCATCGGTACCGACCTGCTGGGCAAGCAGGAGGAGAAAATCAACAAGGGCGACGAGCAGTACCCCTATTTCACCTGCGAGCTGGGTGGCGGTATGGCTACGGCCTACCACCGCCGGCCCTACGTCTACCCCGAGGATGCCTATTCGATGGCGCTGGTCAAGTTGGGCAGCGGCTCTAACCTCCTGGGCTATTATATGTATCACGGCGGCACTAACCCCGAAGGCAAAGTGTTCACCCAGAACGAGTGTCAGACCTCGCCCGGCACCGCCAACAACGACCTGCCGGTGTGTACCTACGACTTCCAGGCCCCGCTGGGCGAGTTCGGACAGACCTATCCGCAGTACTATATGCTGCGCCCGCTGCACCTCTTTATGCAGGACTGGGGCGAAGTGCTAGCCCCGATGGAGGCGCAGTTCAAAGCCCCCCATACTGCCCCCGAGGGGGCTTCTATACCCAAGGGCGATGATAGTTTTTTGCGGTGGAGCATAAGGTCTAATGTATCCCCCTCGGGGGATGAGAAGGGGGCTTCCGCTTTCATCTTCGTCAACAACTACGAACGCCTGCAGAACCTCACCACCAAGAAGAATGTGGTGCTGGAAGCCTGCGGCGTGAAATTGCCTAAGCTGACGATTCCCGCCGGCTGTATGGCCATCTTCCCCGTGAATATAGACGGTCTGCGCTATGCTACGGCCCAGCTGGTGGCCCGTCGCGACGGCAAGATATACATGATGCAGGTCGACGGCATCCCCACCACCATCTGCATGCAGGACGGCAAAACGCTGAAGAACGTCCGTCCTCAAGGTCTGGAGAAGCCCGTTTGCCAAAACATTTACCTGCTGACGCGCCAGCAGGCCGAGCACCTGTTCCTCTCGGACAGCAACGAGGAAAAAGTGACCCGCACCTTCCCTGAGGTCAGCGCGGTAAAGGTGCGCGAGGCCGGTCCTCTGCGCCAGATAGTGAAGGGCCCCGCCCGGGTGGCTGAGGCTCCGTCGGAAGCCGACTGGGAGCAGGCTGCCGTCTATCGCATCGACCTGCCCGCCGACTCTTCGCTCCGTGCGCCCCATGCTGCGCTTCTGAGCATTGAGTATCAGGGCGACTGTGCCCGTCTGTATGCGGTCAGTAGTGAGAACGCCGCGCCGAGTTCTCGTCTCATTGCCGACAATTTCCAGTACGGGCGGCCGTTCCTCTATGGTCTGTGGCGCCTGCCTGCGGGCACTACGGCGTTAGAGTTCCGCATTCTGCCCATGCAGCAGGGCGAGCCTGTCTATCTGCCCCGCGAGGCCGATACGACGCCAGGCGAAAAAATCAAGAAAATAGAAATCAGCAGTAAAGGATTATGAGAAAACTGTTTTGTGCCTTCTGCATCATTAGCAGTCTGAGTATTCATGCCCAGCAGGTCATCGACCTGTCGGGCATGTGGGATTTTGCTTGCGGTCCGTCGGCAGGGCTCGAAGGCCCCTACACCGACTACGTGCAGTTGCCGGGGTCTATGCTGACCAACAGCAAGGGCGACGACGTGAGTGTGAACACCCAGTGGACGGGGTCGCTCTATGACTCCAGTTACTACTTCAACCCCTATATGGCGAAGTACCGCGAGCCCGGCAACATGAAGTTCCCCTTCTTCCTGACCCCCGAGAAGCACTACGTGGGCCGTGCCTGGTATCGGCGCACCATCTATGTGCCCAAGGACTGGAGCGACCAACGTGTCACACTCTTCCTGGAGCGCCCGCACATAGAGACCACTGTCTACGTGAACGGCCGCGAGGTGGGACATCAGCTCTCGCTGTCGGTACCCCACCGCTACGACGTGACGAAGCACCTGAAGGCCGGCGAGCGCAACGAGATAGCCATCTGCGTGTACAACGGCATAGAGAACGTGTGTGTGGGTCAGGACTCGCACAGCGTGACCGACCAGACGCAGGGCAACTGGAACGGCATTGCCGGTCGCATAGAGCTGCAGGCGCAGTGGCGCAAGCTCAACATCAAGCATGTGCGCATCGTGCCCGACATCGCTATGGGGATGCTGCAGGTAGAGGTGCAACTGGAGAACCACGTCGACGGCCTGCGCGTCATGCCCCTCAACGACTACTATGTGGCTGCCAACATCCGGCAGGTGGGCGGCGGACAGGTGGGTAAGCCCATCCTGAGTTCGTCGCGTAGTGCGGAGGGCGATAAGGTGCAGTTCTGCTTTCTGCTTGGGCGCGACATGCAGCTGTGGGACGAGTTCCACCCCAACCTGTACCGACTGACGGTGGAGGCCGGCGAGACGGTACATGAGATGCAGTTTGGTTTGCGCGAGATAGCCATCAAGGACAGGCAGTTCTACATCAACGGACGTCCGCTGTACCTGCGCGGCACGGTGGAGAACTGCTGCTTCCCCGAGACGGGCTTTCCGCCTGCCGACGAGGACGAGTGGATGCGCATCTTCAAGAAGTGCAAGGACTATGGTCTGAACCACATACGCTTCCACAGCTACTGCCCGCCTGAGGCTGCCTTTGCCGCTGCCGACCGTGTGGGCATGTACCTGCAGCCCGAAGGCCCTTCGTGGCCTAACCACGGGGTGAAGCTACGCCGCGGCCAGCAGATAGACCAGTACCTGCTCGACGAGTCGAAGCGCATCGTCGACGAGTATGGTCACCACCCCTCGTTCGTCATGATGGCTGCCGGCAACGAGCCTGCCGGCGACTGGGTGACATACTGCAACGACTGGGTCAGGCAGATGCATCAGTACGACTCCACGAAGGTGTACTGCGGTGCCAGCGTGGGCGGCGGCTGGGCCTGGGACGACGGTTCGGAGTATCATGTGAAGGGTGGTGCCCGCGGACTGGACTGGGACCGCCAGGCCCCGCAGTCGGCCGACGACTACTTTGCCCAGATAGAGCGTCCGCGCAACTTCAAGCCTACGGCAGGCGCTCAGGTGAACAACTCGCCCGTCATCGCTCACGAGCAGGGGCAGTGGTGTGCCTTCCCCGACTTCAGGGAGATGCCGCAGTACACCGGCGTCTACAAGGCACGCAACTTCGAGATTTTCCGCGACCTGCTGCGCGACAATGGTATGGAGCCGATGGCCGAGAAGTTCCTCATGGCCAGCGGACGCCTGCAGACGCTGTGCTATAAGTACGAGATAGAGCGCAACCTGCGCACCCGCGACTATGCCGGCTTCCAGCTGCTGGGACTTAATGACTACAGCGGACAGGGCACCGCCCTTGTGGGACCGCTCAATGTGCACTGGGGCGAGAAGGGCTACTGCACGGCCCGCGAGTGGCGCGAGTTCTGTTCACCGCTGGTCCTGCTGGCCCGCTTCCCCAAGTTCGTCTATACCAGCGACGAGACGTTCGAGGTGCCCGTAGAGGCGATGAACGCCTTCTATGCCGATCTCTTGCGGTGCTCCTTCTCCTATACGGTGTTTCAGAACGACAGCAGCCTTTATGCCGTCGGCGACACGCTGGTGGTCGACTCGCTGCCCATTGGAAAGAACCGGCCCCTGCGGACGGTACGCCTCGACCTGAGCCGCATCACGCAGCCCACCAAGCTGACGCTGGCTGTCTGTCTGGGCAACCTGGTGCGCAACCACTGGGACTTCTGGGTCTATCCGCAGCAGACCGAAGCGGAAGCCCCCGAGCAGGTCTTTATTGCCGACTCGCTGAATGCCGATGCGCTGAAGGTGCTGAAGAAGGGTGGGACGGTGCTGCTGACGGCGGCCGGCAAGGTGACGCTGGGCAGCGATGTGAAGCAGACCTACCTGCCCGTGTTCTGGAATACGTCGTGGTTCAAGATGCGCCCGCCGCACACCACCGGTGCCTATATTGACCGCCAACACCCGCTGTTCAAGTACGGATTCCCCACCGACGAGTGGGCCAACCTCAACTGGTGGGAGCTGCTCAACCGCGCACAGGTGATGAACCTCATGGAGCTGCCAAAGGACTATCAGTCGCCCATACAGCCCATCGACACATGGCACGTGTCGCGCAAGCTGGGCATGCTTATCGAGGCCCGGGTGCTGAAAGGCCGCGTGCTGATGACCACGATGGACATCAGCACACGTCTCGACCAGCGTGTGGTGGCACGCCAGATGCGCCGGGCCATTCTCAGCTATATGCAGAGCAGCGACTTCAGTCCTGCGCTGACGCTGACGCCCGATGTAATCAATGATTTCTACACGCGACAGGCACCGCCGGTGAATATGTTCACCAACGACTCGCCCGACGAACTCAAGCCCAAACTGATGCCTTAGTCTTCTTTGTCTTCGTCCTTGGGCTCTACTTTAGGTTTGTCCTTGGGTTTGTCCTTGGGTTCGACCTTGGGTTCTTCCTTGGGCTTGTCTGCGCTCTGAATTGTGTCCTGATCCGCACTGCTCTGCATAGCCTTCCGTTCGGTCTCGTAGGCCTCTCTGACGCTCAGGCGGAAGGTGCGGGTCTGCTCTTTGATGGCGTTGATGCTGTCGACAATCTCCTTCGGGTATTCCTCCAGATGTGTTTTTACCTTCTGCACCGCATCTTTCCACTTCAGGGTGGCGGCGTGGTAGTCTTCGTAGCTGTCGAAGGCCTGCAGCGCCTCGTTGTTGTTGACGGCATTTGCCGTAGTCTTGAACTCATCCCAGGCTTGCTGGGCTTCGGGATTCAGGCTTTTGCCGCACGATGCGCACATCACGGCGACGGCAGCCAGGGCCGTTGCTGTCAGCATTCTCATATTCATTTTCGATGGTTTTCAAGTCCTGTGTTCAGGAAGTCAATATATGCGGGTATGTCTTCGTCGTAGGCACGACTGCCTGTCAGCGGTGTGCCGTTGCCGTCGAGTATCACATAGAAGGGCTGTGCGTTGGCTCCGAACTTATGGCTCTGCAGGTAGCTCCATTTGGCGCCCACGGTGCGCAGTGTCTTCTGCTGCCCCTTGCTGTCGGTCACCGTCAGCGGCTCCGGCAGTGGTGTCTTGTCGTCCACGTAGAGCGATATGAGCACGTAGTCGTCGGTCAGCAGGCGGGCTACGGTGGGGTCGGTCCATACGGCGGCCTCCATCTTCCGGCAGTTCACGCAGCCGAAGCCGGTGAAGTCTATGAGCACGGGCTTGCCCTCGGCACGGGCTGCGGCCATACCTGCCTCGTAGTCGGTGAAGCGGGCCTCCACCGTCTGCGTGTTCAGGTTGAAGTCCTGCGTGTTCATCGGCGGGGCAAAGGCGCTGACGGCCTTGCAGGGTGCTCCCCAGAGGCCGGGCACCATATAGAGTGCGAAGGCCATTGATACCAGTCCGCCCATGATGCAGAGCACGGGCTTGGGTTTGCCGATGTCACCGCCCACCTCGTCGGCCTGGAATTTCAGCCAGCCGCACAGGTAGGCTCCCAGCAGGGCGAAGATGACAATCCACAGCGAGAGAAACACCTCGCGGTCCATCAGGTGCCAGCCGTAGGCGAGGTCGGCCACCGAGAAGAACTTCAGCGCAAAGGCCAGTTCAATGAATCCCAGCACCACCTTCAGCGTGGTCATCCACGAGCCCGACTTCGGGGCTTGCTTCAGCCACGCGGGGAACAGGGCGAAGAGCGTGAAGGGCAGCGCCAGTGCCAGCGCGAAGCCCAGCATGCCCAGCGCAGGTGCCAGCCAGTTGCCGCTGGTGGTGGTCTCCACGAGCAGCAGTCCGATGATGGGTGCCGTACACGAGAACGACACCAGCACCAGCGTGAATGCCATCAGGAAGATGCTAAGGAGTCCCGTCGTAGCAGAAGCCTTCGTATCGACGCTGTTCGCCCACGAATCGGGCAGTTTGATTTCGAACCACCCGAAGAAACTGAGGGCAAAGACTATCAGCAACAAGAACAGGAAAATGTTGAAAATGGCGTTGGTCGACATGGCGTTCAGCGTGTCACTGCCGAACAAGGCGGTCACCAGCAATCCCAGTCCCAAATAAATCACGATAATGGACAATCCGTATGTTACGGCATCGCGCACCCCCTTACGCTTATCATTCTTAGAACGTTTCAGGAAGAACGAGACGGTCATGGGGATGATGGGCCAGATGCAGGGCATGCACACCGCCAGCAGACCGCCCACGAAGCCTAGCAGCAGTATGTAGAGCAGCGAGTAGTCCTGCAGGCTGTCACCGGCGCTGAAGGCGCGGAGTTCTGCCACCGACGGCTGCCAAAGGGCATCGGCAGTGGGTAGGGCTGTCGCGGCTGCGGTCGCTGTCTCTGTCGTCGCGGCTGTCGCTGTCATCGCTGTCGTCGCGGTGTCCCCGGGGCTTCCGGATTCTCTGGAATCTACGGTCTTTCCGGTTCCTCCAGCCATATTTTCTTTTGCTGCGGCCTCCGGCCTCGTGCCGCTCACCGTCAGTCTCGCTTCCCCTGGCGGCATGCAGCTTTGGTCGTTGCATGCCCCGTATTCCAGGTAGCAGTCGATGTCGTACTGCCGCTGGGTGAACCTGATTTTCTGCACAAACTGCGCCTTGTTTTCAAAGTATCTCACCTGCATGCCGAAAAGCTTGTCATACACCGACTGCTCGTTGCCGCGGGGAATCAGTTTTCCTACCGGCTCGGCTCCCTCCATCTTCACCACGTTGAAGGTGGCCTCTGTGGGGCCGTCGCTGCCCAGGTCGGTCGAGTAGACGTGCCATCCGGCATCTATCAGCGCCGTGAAGATGATCTCGGCCTCATTGCCTGCGCCCGTCTTCAGTTCCGACTTGAAGTGTACGGGCTCCAGCAGTTGCGCCTGCGCCGCGGCTGCCGCTATAAAGAATATGGTGAGTGCTGCTATTTTCCTCATCGTTGGTTCACGTTTTGTATCATGTGTTCGCATGTGCTTGAACGAGCGTCAGATTCCCAGTCCCCCCTGGAACGAGAGGTCTACCGCCTTGCTCTGCTGTATGCGAGAGTAGGGCGGTACGTTGTTAGTGACCCAGATGTTGCCGCCGATGATGGAGTGGTGGCCAATGGTGATGCGACCCAGAATGGAAGCGTTGGAGTAGACGGTGACGTGGTCCTCGATGATGGGGTGTCGGGGTATGTTGAGCATGTTGCCGTTCTCGTCGTAGCGGAAACTCTTGGCACCGAGGGTGACACCCTGATAGAGTGTGACGTGGTTGCCGATGATGGTGGTCTCGCCGATGACGACGCCCGTGCCGTGGTCTATGGCGAAGTACTCGCCAATCTGTGCGCCTGGGTGAATGTCGATGCCCGTGCGCGAGTGTGCCTGCTCGGTGATGATGCGCGGTATGACGGGCACCTGCATCTGGTGGAGCACGTGTGCCAGGCGGTAGTGGGTCATCGTGTTCACCACGGGGTAGCAGTAGATGACCTCGCCGTAGTTGGTGGCGGCGGGGTCGCTCTGGAACATGGCCTCTATATCGGTATAGAGCAGCCGCTTCACCTCGGGCAACTGGTCGATGAAGCGCAGGGCCAGCTCTTCGGCGGTGCTGAGCACTTCGGCCTCGGTGCACTCTTCGCCGGCGCAGTCGGCACAGTCCTCGCAGAACTGCAGTCCGCGTGCTATCTGCCGGCGCAGCAGGGTGTACAGCTGGTCGGTGCTGACGCCTATGTGGTAGGCTCGCAGCCGTTCGTCGCTCTGGCGTTTGTGGAAATAGTCGGTGAAGATGATGTCCTTGCACAGGCTCACTATCTGCCTGACCTCTTCTACGGAGGGCAGTGGTGCGGTGCCTGCGGGCATCATGTCGCGTTCGCGTTGCGAGAGTTTTGACAGTTCTGCCACGTTGCGTTGCAGCACTTCGTTCAGTCGTTTTTGATCCATTCTTGTCTTTGTGTATGCTAATTGGCGGCAAAGTTACAAATTTTTCTCCATACGGCAAAGAATAATTTTCATAAAATAATTTTGATTTCTCGGGCAGTTTTCGTAACTTTGTGGGCTGATAAAGGCACTACGCGATGAAAATAGTCTATTGCACACCCTCCATCTACATTGCCGGCGGCGTGGAGCGCGTCTTGACGTCGAAGGTGAACTACCTGGTCAGCCGGGGGCACGACGTCACCATCGTGCTGACCGACGGCGAGGGGCGGCAGCCCTTCTATCCGCTGGCCGACGGGGTGAAGGTCGTCAACCTGAACATCGGCTTCGAGGAGCTGTGGACGCTCTCCTTCCTGCGGAAAATACCCGTGTACCTGCGGAAGCAGCGCCTGTACAGGCGGCGGCTCACGCAGACGCTGATGGCGTTGCGGCCCGACATCACGGTGACCACGCTTCGCCGCGAGGTGAACTTCATCACCCGCATTGGCGACGGGAGCAAGAAGGTGGGCGAGCTGCACATCACACGCGACCACTACCGAAGTTTCGAGGAGGGCGACACGAACCTCATCAAAAGGCTCTTTGCCTGGTGCTGGATGAAGCAGCTGATAGGCAAGTTGAAACGGCTGGACCGCTTTGTGGTGCTGACCCACGAGGACATGCAGGCATGGAGCCGGGACTTGCCCCGGGTGTCGGTGATTCCCAATCCGCTGCCGGCTATTCCGTCGGAGCGGAGTCCGCTGACGGAGAAGCGCGTTGTCGCCGTAGGCAGGTATTCGAGTGAGAAAGGTATAGACCTGCTGCTGCGGGCGTGGAGTCTGGCAGAGCGTGAGATTCCTGATTGGCGCCTGTCGGTGTTCGGAGCGGGCGAGAGAGCGCCCTACCAGCAGCTGGCGCGGGAGCTGGGACTGGATATGGGGCGCTGCGAACTGAATGGGGCGGTGAACCCCGTCTCGAAAGAGTATCTGGGCAGTTCGCTGTTTGTGTTCAGCTCGCGCTTCGAGGGCTTCGGAATGGCTCTGCTCGAAGCAATGTCGTATGGTGTGCCTGCCGTAGCCTTCGCCTGTCCCTGCGGTCCGAAGGACATCGTTACCGACGGGGTCGACGGCATACTCGTGGAGAACGGCAATGTAGAGGATATGGCCCGCCAGATAGTCATGCTGGCACACGACGAGACTCGCCGCCGGCGTATGGCCGACGAAGCCATCAGGAAGGCGCAGCGCTACGACATAGCCGTGATAGGCCGGCAGTGGGAAGAGCTGTTTGCCTCAATATAATGTTGCCAACCAATCTGACAGGAAGTAAAAAAAATATTTCTTAATTTATTTGGTTTTGTTTCCAAAAATCACTATTTTTGCGGAGTTTTAGAAATATAATAGCGAAATGGACTATCTGTCATTTAAGAAACGGATGTATCCGATGGGGTGTTTCAACATCAATCAGGTGTTGTTATGGGAGAAGGATTTCAATCGTAACAATCTCACCCGTTGGTGTCGAAAGGGACTACTTGTCAAGCTGAGAAATCAGTATTATGCATTTCCTGAATATAAGCAGGTACCTGATTTCAGCAGGTATGTAGCCAATCGGATGTATGCTCCATCGTACATCAGTCTGCATAGCGCATTGTCATTCTATGGCATGATTCCTGAGGAGGTTGTCCAATTGACGAGTGTTACGACGCTGAAGACGGCTAAGTTTGAGAATGCTTTCGGTACTTTTCATTATCAGAATGTCAAGACTTCCCTCTTCTTTGGATACGAAATCAAAACGATGCAAAACGGCCGAGGACTAATGTTTGCTACTCCAGAGAAGGCATTGCTGGACCTGCTTTATCTGAATCCTTATTACAAGACGGAGCAGGATATGAAAGAACTACGCCTTGATGAAGATTTCATGCAAAGTGATTTCAATACGTCACTCCTGCAAGATTATCTGTCTAAGATCGGGAACAAGGCATTGGATAAAAGAGCGAAGACTTTACTAAAGGTGTATGAACTATGATTGATTTGGAATACATACGCAGCTTTTTCCCTCCAATGATAGCACGGGAGAGCCGTTTTGACCGATATATGCTCAAGGAGTATCTCCAGTTGCTGATATTGGATCATCTTGCCACAACATCATATATTAATAAGGTGTCTTTTATTGGAGGTACAAACCTGAGGCTGATTCAAGGTATTGACCGGTTCTCGGAAGATTTGGACTTTGACTGTAAGGATTTGACCGAAGAGGAATTTATGGCTATGACGGATAGTGTGGTCAGCTATCTGCAGCAGAACAATATCCGTGTGGAAACTCGTGACAAGGTCAACCCCAATCTGACGGCATATAGAAGGAATCTCTATTTCCCACAAATGCTATTTGACTTGGGCTTGACAGGTCATAGAGATGAACGCTTACTACTGAAAGTTGAGGCGCAGAACCAAGGTGTTGCGTATCATCCAGAGGTGGCGACTATTAACCGGATGGGCTTCTTCTTTAACATTCAAGTTCCCCCATTGGATGTGCTTTGTGCCATGAAGTTCGCTGCAATCCTGGCTCGAGGGAAGGGCAGGGACTTCTATGACACCATTTTCTTGTTGTCGAAGACCATACCCAATATGGATTTCCTCCGTGCCAGAGTAGGCATCGGTTCTCTGGATGATTTGAAAACAGCCATAACAGATAAACTGAAGGAGGTCGATCTGAACCACAAGAGACGTGATTTTGTGCATTTACTTTTCAATGAAGCAAATGCAGAACGAATCTTGTTGTTTGAAAGTGTCGTGTCATTTGAAATAGAAAAACAAAAAATGGCGCTATAAGTGCTACCGAATCTTGTAACATACTAATTATCAATGTAAGCTCGGTGTAGTAACGGCCAAAAATGGTGCTACTGAATAGCACTTCAGTAGCACCATTTTCTTTGGCATATCTATAAACTTATTCTACTCCGAGTCGTTTTTGCGCAGTTTCAGGTAGTATCCTCTGGTACCGTTGATGGCACCTTTTGGCCAGCGGAGTGCCTTGATAGCCGTTGAGAGAGCCTTCAGGCTGGGCACGTCCTTGGCTTTCAGGTGCTTTCCCAACTCCTGCTGGATGTCCATCGTTCGCCACAGGTTTTGTCTCGTGCGCTCGGTGGTGGGTTCGAAAATACCAGGCAACACACCTTCCGACGACGATTCCTCCATATACGACTGGTTGTGCTCACGGATAATCTGTTCATCCTCGGAGGTAAACCAGTAGAGACAGTCGGACCTGTTCAGCTCTGTGACAGCCTGGGCGTACATCTGCTTGTAGTTGATGCGCTCCGACATGTCAATCTCGCCTTTCACCTCGATGCAGAGATAGCGGCGGTTGCCCTCTGCCGACGAGAGCGGGGTGGGGTCGTTGGTGGTGGCAATGAACGAGCAGAGGCGCGGGGTCATCGTGTACTCCGACGAACGCATCTTGCGCATCTGTACATCCTTCTCCGTCAGCAGTCGCTTCACCTTGGCCTGCTCACGGTCTGTCTTGGCATTAAACTCGTCGATGCATACGAGCCACATGCGGCCCAGTACGCGCTCCACCTGCTCGGCATTCTGCATCTTGATATCGTCCATGTAATATTCGCGCATCGACGGCGGGAGGATGTTCTTGCAGAAAACGGACTTCTTGATGCCCTCGCCGCCGATGAGCATCGGTACCATCGAGTTGCCGTAGTCGCGGTTGATGTTCATGGCCTGTGCCACCATCGCCAGGAACCAGCGATGGAAGTATTTGGGCCACAGCTCGTAGTCGGTGGGCAGGCGACGGGCGAAGTCCTCGATGTAGTTGGCCTTGCGGTCCCAGTCGCCACAAGCGGCCAGGAACTCGTGTACGGGGTTGTACTCCCTGATGTGCGCACTCTCTATGTAGATGCGGATATCGTTCATCCAGCTCTCGCCGCCCTCCTTCATCTGCTCGACGACGATGCTTTTCAGCTGACGGTCAGTCAGCGGCTGCCACTGCCTGAAGGTCAGGTTGTTGGGCCGGAACTCCGTCATCTGTTTCACCACGTTGTAGCGCAACTGATAGCGACGGGCGAAGAAGTTCTCTATGAAGCGGATGATGCGCTCCTTCTCGTTCATCTGCGAGAGCGTTTTCCCGTCGTAGGGCTCGTCGTAGGTCGTGCGGAACACCTTGCGGATGAGGTCGTCGCCCAACGGCTTGAAATGGCGGTCCCACGATGTGCGGGTGATGCAGGCCTCTTCCTCCAGCCCCGCTTTATAGCAGTAGGTGGCCAGGCGTGCCAGCGTGCGGTCTGCATTGCCGGCGCATTCGTCGACCGCTTTCTTCATGCAGGTATAGAACTCCAGTTTGTAACGCTCCTGCTCATTGGAGTCGGGATACCACACCACGGTGCCGTCGTCGTCGGCCCGTGTGCCGTTGTAGGGCTGCAGCACACCCGCTTCATCATGTATGACGGGCAGCTCCAGCGCCTGAGGGTTATAATATAGGTTGGGGTCGTGAGCCAGACGACAGCCCCTCACTATCGACGGCTCACCCACGATGAGCTCGCACTGCACCAGGGCCGTGTACAGACGTGCCGCCGACTGCTGGGCATCCTTCAGGAAGGTGAGGTAGGCGGGCGTGTCGAGGACGGCGCTCTTGCCGCTGCCAGAGACCCAGGGAGTCGCACCGCCGCTGTAGGCACAGCGCACCACCACCTTCAGCGTCACACCGCTCGTGCCGGCAAAGGCCAGCAGGGTGTAAGGCACCTGCGACACGAGCCGCTTCATCTGGTTGACGCCCTGCAAACCCTTGGAACAGGGTATGTTGAGCAGCAGGAGTCGGGTAAACGTGTTGGGATGCTCCAGCCCGCCCTTGCCGAAGGTGGCAGAGAACAGCAGGTATGGCAGCCGGTCGGCGTCCTCCAGCTGATAGCGGGGCATGCCCTGCTCCGACAGCAGCCGCTGCTGAAAAGCGGCCTCGCGTATGGTCTCTGTAGCCGACTTGCTGTCCTCAGAGCGCATCCGTTCTATCACGGCTTCCAGGTCAGTAGATACCGGGGTTCCAAACTCTCCGTAACGGGTCTTTAGCTTTGTAATCTTCATGCGTATTTGTTGTTTTGTGCTTTATGGCTATTGAAAGCACAAAGATACAAAAAAATAAGGGAAAATGCAAGAAAACAGTCCATTATTTTCTATGAAATTGGGCTTTAGGGTGAAAGAAACGTCATCTTCCGGTCGTTCCAATGCCTTCTTCGACTTGTTCAAGCGTCACCTTGTAGGGTATAGGAAAGCAGCAAACAGGTGCAAAGCCCTATTCCCGCAGGTGCTGAGGACTATCCTTACAGCCTTGCGCCTATACGCAAAATACCTTGTGCCTATACGCAAAATATCTTTTGGCTATACGCAAAATAGAAAGCGAAGTTTTTCTCAGTTGCATGTTTAGTGCAGTATAGTAGCACTATATTTATCATTTTCTGCACCGAACTTACATTGACAATTAGTATGTTACAAGATTCGGTAGCACTTGTAGCGCCCCCCCGGCATTCTGCTGATGTATGACTTCATATCCCAAGCAATCGCTGATGGTCAGGTGCGTGTGATAGACTTCACGCGTGGTGATGAGAAATACAAGTTTACGCTTGGAGCAGAGCTACTGCACAACCACACGGTAAAGTTTTAGCGGTGAGGGGTGAGAGGTAAGCTGTGTGAGGTGAGTATTTCATTTGCGATGCAAGAGTCAAGGGTTAAATAGCCCTGACCATTGAGATGCATGCGGTCAGGCGTAAAGTGATTCTCGCGAAAGATAGTTCGCGGTACGACTAATACCTGTTGGCTAATCCCTTCCCTTTCTAACTCCTTAGCAAGTAATTGTCGATATTCTTCAAGGCAATCCATAGAGCTATGATTAAAAAACATACTCAATCTACCTGCTATCACCTTACGCATTTCTTGATTTGGGAAGGTGTAAGCAACATCGTAATCCGGTAATTCCAATAGTATCGGTGTCACTTGGTTTTGCAACAGGAAACGAATAATGTAAAGGGTATGATGAGCATAGTATCTGGCCCCCATTTTTCTGTTTGAGTCATTGATGCCTACAGAAATGAAACAAAAATCAGCGCCATCTCTAAGCACCTGCTCCATTTCATCATTGTCATATATACAACGATACACTTCCTTGCTTGACAATCGGCTTATTCCACAAGAAATCACTTTAGCAGGTTTTCCTGTTGCATTGCTAATCAGGTTTGCCATATAGTTGTCATGTGGTTTGTGAAGGAATGTCCAACTGTCGCCAATCATTGATAAACGAAGAGTGTCATCCTGATGTTGGGCACATTCATAAGGTGGCCTCTCATCTAAAATGCTAAAATATGAGTTTAGCTTCCATACATAATACCCGACGATTATCAATAGCGAAAGTGCTATTGACAGGATTAAGACCTTTTTCGTATTAAGCGCTATTTTTCCCCCTCTATTCTTGCCCATAAAACCACTCATTATGACTTTGACTTATAAAAAAGCAACAGACAGACAGGTGAGATACTCATAATTACACATATCGCTACATACAACAATCCTCCCAACTGTTCATTAGTAATGCTGACAATCCACGGACGCATAGGAAAAATATCCAAGACAGAAAATAAAAACATTTGCGCCAAGAACACATTAAAGGACTCTTTTCCTAAAAAACAAAACAGATTCTTAATACGACGTGCATGCCTGGCAAAGTACTGATACATATTAACATAGAGGAACAGAAGCAATACTGACACATAATAATAGCAAGGCCAATGGCAAATGGTGTGGTGAGGGTGATTGTAGAACAGCGGACTTACAGACAGATTGCTGTATGAGAAGAAAATCAGAGCAAGCAGGCTTAAAACAGATAAAAGCACAGTCTTCACTGACAGCACAAAGGGCTGAACACACAACTCATAACCGAGATAAATGAGGAACAAATATCTGAAACTTAGTAACTGATATATGTAGGGAGGAACATTTACAACACACATGAAAATCTCTAATAGTTGAGAAACGGCTATAAAGAAAACCAATCTGCAAAGGTGGCTCATTTTATTCAGTATAGGTGCAAGTAAAGGAAGGCATAGGCAGAACTGAATATAAATCCATATATAATAGGAACCAGGCCCCTTGCCACCATTATATAAAAATAGTTTCAACAGTTGTACAAATGGTTCGTTGTAACATGTCAACCATATAAAGAAGAGTAGGAACTGAACAAAGAGAAAAGGCTTAAGTACCCGTTTGAAGATGGATTTGAAAAAAATGCTCTTCCAGTGAACCTCCTCTATCCTTTCCTTTTTATAAACATGGAAGACTTGGATAAGAAGAAAAATGCTTACGGCAGGAGAACCCCATAAGGGAAACAATATCCCCTGTAGATCATCTATGCAATGGTTTAATATGACAAAAAGGATGCAAAGACCTTTTACAAAGTCAATCTTCTCGTCATATTTACTCTTGAGAAATATGCTTGGATATTGTATCGACATTCTATCCAACATGTTATTCATTATTTTTCCTTTTAACAAAACGGGCAGAGTGATACCGACAGCCGACATTAGGATGCTGGCAAAGGTTGACAATGCCTTAATATACTGTTGCCAACCAATCTGACAGGAAGAAATCGTAGACGCGGTAGCCTTTGTCCGTCTGGGTGATTAAATCGTTCTTCAACAACAGTTTCACTGCGGCCTGAACTGAACTGGCAGAATTGAGGTTGTATTTCTTGACAAACTTCGCGGAGGTGATGTTTTGGGCTATGCCTTCCTTGGCGATGGCCTGCAAAACCACCTTCTGCTTGGGTGATAGGTTCGAGAGCAAGTCTTTGTAGTTGTTCTCCTGAGCCATGATGACATTGTGGCGTGCATCAGCAATCATATCGGCTGTGCACTTTCCACCTGGTGAAGTCAAGGCATATAGTTCGTTCATCATCATCTGCACGAACCATGTATAGCCATCATAGAGTGTCCATACCTTTTCTATAGCTTCACGTTCTACGTGCTTCCCGTTTTCCTCAAAGAGACTTGTTGCAAAGTCGGCGTATGTGCTAACGGGAATAGGCTCCAGTCCCATACTGATAGCGCTCTGATAGAAAGGTTTGGCGGGAGAGTTGAACATATTGCTCATAATATGCCGCTTGCTGCCTGCAAAAATGAACTGGGCCTTATGGCATTGCTGAATCCTGGTGCGAAGCAGTGCTTCCACGTTAGTTTCGGCATATTCGCCTATCTGTTGGAACTCGTCAATGGCAATGATGCATGGTTTGTCAGCCTCATTGATGTATGTGAAGATTTCGTCGAGGGTAGATTGGGGCGCCTGAATGTCACCAAGTCCGAGGTCAAAAGAAGGCGCACCTGTCATAGCATCCAGTTTAAAGCCCATTCGAAATGACCTGATGACCTGGAAGAATTTCTCTTTCCACGCAGTGCTTTGGGGCTTAAGTCGTTCATAGATCTCTTTTCCTAACGCATAGACAAACTCGGCCAACGACGTGGTGGCGTATATGTCGACAAAAAAAACATAATACTGGCTCTTGATGTCTGGCTGGTTGAGAAAATGATGTATCAGCCCCGACTTACCGATGCGGCGTGGCGAAATCAATGCTACGTCTCTTCCGTTCTGAATCTGTTTACGCAGAAAATCCGTTTCTTCTTCTCTGTCGCAAAAGTACTTATCCGACAGGTATTTACCTACGACAAAAGGGTTATTAACAATTATTGCTTTCATCGACATTACTTTTTTATTGCAAATATAATAATTATAATTGTAATAAATCAATAGTCTCCGTCTTTTTTGTGATAATTTAACGAGCTTTTATTAACATCGACTCTTTACAGGGGTGTGCTTAGTAGGCACTGAAATAGTTGCTGCGGACAATCTGCTCGGAAATGTCGTAGACCGATGCCGACACAGAATTCTGATAAGCAGAGTCGAGCAGGGTGTGCCCTAATCCCCGCCATTCGCCCTGGATATTCAGAATGTCGAGCAGGGTGGTGTAGACATCCAGCTGATTGCAGGGGCCGTCATAGGCTTTCGAGCAGTCTATGTTGGCGTGGAGGATGTACAGAGGCAGGTCGGTGGATATTTTTCCCTCCATCCCCATTGCATCCAGATGGGCATGATGGTCTGACGCAATGACTATCAGGCTGTTGTCGAAGAGACCCTCTGACTTCAGGTGCTCGAAATACTTCCTGATTTGCAGGTCCAGATAGTGACACGCATTCAGGTATATAAGGTAACCGGTGGGCAATGAACTGTCGTTCAGTACAAATGTAGGGTCGACGATTTCCCTGTAGGGCTGGTGGGTCGATATGCTCAGCACCATGCTGTAGAAAGGCTGGTGGGCAGTCTTGTCGGTGGTAGTGGCCAACTGGAATACAGATTCATCGGTGAGGTCTTCGCCCTGATTGCCCTCGACCTGCTGTTTCGAGTAGCAATGATTCAGTCCATAAACCTGATTCATGTTTTCCTGTTGCCACACCCTGAGCGACGAGGGCACGATGATTTCAGTATACGCCACGTCTCTCTGAGCTTGCAGTAGCCTGGGCAGCGCATAGGGCATCGTGTTGTGTTTAGCTTCGCCCACGGTGTATTTTGCCCGCAGCGGCAGGATGCCCGTCATATAGATAAATTGCCCATCGCCCGATTCTCCAATGGTGATGTTCGGGCGTACATGACCATTGTAGTACACGTCATCGGCATGCTTCAGCGAGTCCAGAAAGGGCGTGATGCGCTGTCCGTCGACTATCAGGTCGGATGTCACGGACATGAACGACTCCAGGAGTATGAATACCACATTTCTGACATCCGGCTGACACTTCTGCCCAGAGGTCTGCCGATGCTCGTGGCGCTGGTATTCGGCTGCTATCATTGACTTCTGGTCGTCGGAAAGTGTATAGGGTATCAGCAAGTCGGACATCTCGGAGGCAAGTGTTCTCAATACACCTGCATGAAAAGTCACATTGTTAGGATAGGCATTCCTGCACTCTGTCGGGTTGGTGACAAGCTCCTGAATCCTGTATTTGTAGAGCAGCATATTGCCGCGAGTGCCGGAGTTTGCCAGATGGTATGCCGTATATGTTGTAAAGACCACCAGAATTGCCGTCAGCGGTACCAGCAATACCCCTGCGATGCCCTTCCAGGAAAGGATGCCCCTGTGTCCGCGCGTTCTGAAAAAGGCGACAGCGAAGGCCGCGATGGATAACAGGTAATAAATGTCAACCCACTGAAAACCTGCCAGCATGCTCTTCACGACCACATCGTCGGTGAGCCCCTCTGCCTGCCCGATGGCCGACAGCGACAGGTACTGAAAGAAGAACCTGCCGTAGAAAATGTTCACAAACGACCAGACGAGCGTCAGAAAAAAAGTGATACAGGCACTTGTCCGCACGCGTCCTGACGTCAGAACCAGACAGAGGAACATGAGAAGCGCAACATCGAATACCACTGTGCAGAAGTTGACAATGTATGAATAGGCGAACGGTTTGTCTTCCAAACAGCCGGTGAGCAGGAAAAATAGGTGCATGACCCATAGATTGACTACAGAAAGCAGCAATATCGGGGAAATGCCAGAACGGCAGACAGCTTTTACACAATCGGATAGTTTCTTTTTCATAAGATAGGTTTTAATGCCGGTGGGGAATGGGAATCCTGTGCAGCAAGTCCTTTGCTCCCGGGCAAAACAGATACACGGCGAGAGAATAAGCCAGCACAGTCGGCAGGGTGATGACAAGCGCATAACTTATTATACCTGTGAGCGTGGACTCTGGCTGCCACCCGAGTAAGGTGCGTAGCAGGTGGTGGATCACCAGACAGACTGCCAGTAGGCCGTAGTGCTTGAATACACCTGCCCAATAGGGACCGATGGATTCCTGGAATCCACGCTTGTAGAGGTAGTAGGGTTTCCAGATGACCACCATGAAGAGCATGCTGACGATCTTACCCAGCAAGATGCCCACGAGTCCGTAGAAATAGCCTATGAAGATAGTGATGGTCAGGTTGATGATGCCCTCGACGTAGGCCGCCCACACATCGTCGTAGAGTCCGTAGGCATTGATGAAGAGGTCGACGGAAGGACGAGTGAGCATGATGTACATATTTAACAGGATAAGGAACACAATATGGTTTGGCAAGATATATCTTTCGCCCACCCACCAGCTGATGATGGGGTTGATGAGGAATGCGAGGGCGATGATAAAGCATCCGGTAGTCCAGTAGCGGAATGTGAGGTACTCCCAGAACACTTTGCGGATGTTCCACTTGTTACCTTCGGCCACCAGGTTACCTATGCTGGCGTTCATGCCTACGAGCACCTGATTGAAAAGGCCCGTCAGTTTGCCGACAATCATCACGTAGTTGCCGTAGTAGGCCACCATCTGCAGCGACTCGAAGGCGAAGATAAGGATTTCGTCGCTCTTAGAGAGGAAGAAGTTCTTCAGTCGGTGGATGACTATCTGCTTGGCTTTGGTGAGGATGTCGGGATATTTCTTCAGTATCTCGCGCCCCCGGCTCTTGTCGGTCTTCAGCCAAGGATATTCGCGGTGTATAACGTAGTTGAGCGCCAGGCAGATGAAGATGCTGAATACGAACTGGACAGCAGCCCACAGGTACGGGTTGTGGTAATAGTAGGCCAGAAACATCTGCAGGATGCTGATGACGGCCCCGCCCGACTGTGTCCAGATGGAAATCTTGTAGGTCTTCTGGTCGCTGTCGAGCAATATCTGGCGGTAGTTGATGAAGTAGGCCAGCATCTGTGAGCCCAGAAATGAGAAGAAAGCGAAGTAGACGAGGGAGAAGGGGATGCCCTTGTCTGCAAACATGAGTGGGAAGAAGGCGCTTACCACCACTCCCCCCGCCAGGATGATGCAGCCGATGATGCGATACAGATAGCCGAAGAGCGACACTATCTCACAGATTTTCTCGCGGTTCTGCTCCTCAATGGGCTTGTAGAGGAAGTAGGCGATGCAGGTGCCGATACCTATCTCCGAGATGTTGAGGAATTCAAGGATGCTGTAGAGCGTGCCGGCAAGTCCCATGAAACTGTCGCCCAGACACTCCAGGAAGATGCGGCGCGAAAAGAATGTGAGGACGATGGACAGGAAGTAGAACACAAATCCCACCTTCGCATTCATTACGGTCTTATGTACTCTATCAGATGCCATAGTTTGCTATTTCTTCAAAAAATGTGCGGGCGTAGGTCTCTTGGCTGAATCGTGGGGATAGTTGGTTGCCGGTGAAGTCGCTATAGTGCGCTTTCACGTGCAACAGGGCATCGGCAATCTGGCGCGGCAGGTCGCCGTCTTTGTCAATAAGAATATGTTTCTGTCCAGTGAGGGTCTCGGGGATGCCGCCGTCGTTAGTGGCTATGACAGGTAATCCCATGGCGCAAGCCTCGATGCAGGTCATGCCCAGAGCCTCGTTGATATGGGAGGGAACGACTGCTACATCGGCTATGCTGAGATATGAGGGAAGTTGATTGTAGGGCACAAAGCCGGTGAACACTGTCCTGCCTGCCATCTGGCGGCCCATCTCGTAGAGTTCGTCGAGATATGGGTTGCTGCTGACGCTGTCAGCATAGTTGTCGCCTCCAACCACGAGCAGTTTGATGTCGGGCTCGTCTTTCAGCAGTTGGATGCCCTTGACCAACTCTTTCACGCCTTTGTCGGGAACGATGCGTCCGGTGTAGATGACTAAGAAATCATTATCATTGAAACCCAAAGATTGGCGTGTTATTGTTGTTTTACGATTGTCAAGAACTGGAGAGAACTTCTTGCTATCCAGCCCATTGTATACGACAATGGCTTTGGTGGGTAAGCCAACAGACAAGATTCTACTCTTGATATACTCAGAAACACAGATGAATCCATCGTTGGCTTTGATGAGGGCTTCAGCTTGTGGTGAGTCAGGACTGACAAGGTCTGTGTGGATATGTGAAATGATAGGGGTGTCCAGACGTTTCCTTAATTTGATTGCGTAGCCAGGACGGTTCTCCAGAATAATCAGGTCGTAATGCTGCCTTTTGAGTTTTTTATAGGCCTGTTCAAAGAAGTACTCCAACTGGTAATGATAATACTCATTGGGATGAAACTTTCCATAAAGTTTCGCCTTGAGGCGCGCCCATACGCTACACCTATTTATATATATATAGTGGTTGACCTCAGAGTGCTTGGCGGGGTGCCGGCTGACGTCTGGATGATAGACGCTGTAGACGGTGATGTCGTGCAGGCGGTGCCGGTCGTTGTAGTCCAGATAGAAGTCAATGAGGTTTTCAGCGGCTCCTCCCTGCACGGCTGGCACGGGCAGTATCCCGGATGTCAGTACGGCAATTTTCATTTTATTCTCCACTCGTCAACACATCTTTTCTCAGAAGAGAAATTAATGCCTATTTTATACAATGTGCGTTGGTCAGTCGCAAATATCTTGGCATACCCTTTATCTTCAATCTGTTGAAGAGCAGCATCTGCTGTCTTGTCTAATTTGAATTCAAAAATGTAGATGTATTCTGGCGTTTGCACTATCATATCCGTACGACCGTCGCTCGTGGCGCGTTCGACCTCTACGTAAAGTCCTAACAGGCGGAAGAATACAAAGAGGAAATTCTGGAAATAGAGTTCTGCGTCACCAACAATGCGGTAGTCGGTGTCTGCCATCATAGCCGCCAGTCGTGTCATAAAGGCTTCTGGCAGGCCATCTCGAATTTCGTGTATGAATTTGGAAATACTAAATTGCGAAGCGTTTTGTCTCGCATTCGTGTAAATTGGGAGCAGAAAGTTGAAAAATCCCATCCTTACTTCTTCATTGGGGAATCCAAGGTGGTATTCCTTGAACTCAGCATCGTATTCTTTTACGGTCAGATAGCCACTCTGGTAGATAACGGGAATGGGATTGACTTTCATAGAGTCAACGCTGCCCAGAAGGTCTGCCGATACAGCCTCGTCCTCAATGTCATTTAAGTTAAAACTGGTTTGCTTCAGCAGGTTGACAAGGAGGGTTGGAGTGCCCGTCTCAAACCAGTAATCTCCGAATTTCTTCTTGTTCAGGGTTGATAGTAAGCTAAAAGGATTGTAGACGCCAATACTGTCTTCGCAGAAGTGGTAGCCGTCATATCGGCGTTTAAGTTCTGAATAGCATTCGTCTTTTGTCATCTTACCAGCAGTAGCCAGAAGTTCCACCTCAGAGTCGAAGTTTTGGCGGATCTCTTCTTCTGTTATACCGCAAACCGTGGCATAACGGTCCCACATGGAGATGTCGTCGATATTATTCAAATCGCTGAAGACGCTAACCTTCGAGAATTTGGTGACACCGGTGAGGAACCCCATCTTGATATAGCGGTCACAGCTTTTCATGACGCCATAAAAAGCCTTCAGTATACCTCGGAATTCATCTTGCAACTCTTCGTTGTCAAGATTCAGAGCCAAAGGCTTGTCGTACTCATCAACAAGAATGACAACAGGCATTCCTGTTTTGTTGTAGGCCGCCTCAATAACATGGATAAAGCGTTCTTCGGGCGAACGGTCTTTGTATTTGTCGCCATACAAAGACTCCCATTTTTCCAAGTGCAAATTGAGGATCTCCAGTAAAGCCTCGCGACAATTATACTGTTTGGCATTGAGGTCCATATGCAGAATAGGGTATTTTCTCCAATCCTTCTCCATCCTTTCGATGGCAAGGCCTTCGAATAACTCGCGTTTCCCTTCAAAGTAGGCTTCTATGGTGGAAATCAACAGTGACTTGCCAAAGCGGCGAGGACGTCCTAAGAAGTAGTAGCGTCCTTGATGTGCCAACTCCCATACCAATGCTGTTTTGTCAACATATGTATAACCTTCACGACGAAGACTCTCAAAGTTCTGAATCCCTATAGGGTATTTAATGTATTTCTGCTGTTCCATATCTCTCATATTTTTACTTTGTGCAAAGATAAGTGTTTTTTATGAGACAGACAAACAATTTGTCTTTTTTTCCAATCCTTTCTAAACTATTTATCGTGAGTAGTATGGATGAAGGTGGTATTCTTGTGGTTTATCTTCAAAATGTTGAGTACCATCTTCCAAACGAGTTTGGGGAGAGTGACAATCTTGCTGAAAAGAGCACTTGTGCGAAGTGGGGCAGGGATAGCGACAAAAATGGCAAGAGCAAGTGCTATTAGTGTAAGACACCACTTGATAATTGAAAACTCTTGGACGAGCCAAGCGGCAAAGCCGAGCGGAAGATTGAAGAGTGAAGAGTGAAAAATGAAGAATGAGAGGATTGTGAACAAGGGAGTGAGGACCAGCAGGATGGAGCGGGGGATGAGTGCTTGCTGGAGGGTTTTGTCGAGATAGTTGATGTTGAGGGTGACGATGGCCTTGGGGATATAGGGCAGCATGCGGAAGAGAGCCTGCACCTGACCCGTCATCCAGCGCAGGCGTTGGCGCTGAAAGTTATCACTGTTGCTAACCTTCTCGTCCTTCACTAAGATGTCCTCGGCATAGCGGATGAAAATGCCTTGCTTCAGCAGCAGGGCCTCCAGCTCGCGGTCTTCAACGGCAGAGTCCAGCAAAGCTACGTTCTGCCGGAACCACTCGTAGCTGAAACACATGCCCGAGCCGATGAGGGCCGACGACAGGCCAATGCGGTTATGTCCGCGACGGAAAATGCTGTTGTTGATCTCTTCGCTGATGCCGTCGAGGGCGGCGATGTCGTTGTCGGCATTCTTTGCCGTGCGGTGACATTGGATGGCTTCCCTGAGACTGGCGACTTGGCTGAGTTTGGACAGGAAGTCAGAGTCCACCACGTTGTCGGCATCGAGAATGACAACAAAATCGAATGGTGAAGGGTGAAGGGTGATGGGTGAATCGAAAGCGAATTGAAGCGCTTTCGCCTTACTGCTTTTCTCGAAGTTGGGTTGTAGGAGCGTGATGGGAAGTGCCGAAAGCCGAGCGTTTGTCTCTTGGGACATATTATCGGAAATGACGACGACGTGATACAGCTCCTGAGGGTAGTCCTGAAGCAGAAACGTTTCTACGGAATGCTGGATGACGGTATCTTCGTGGTAGGCTGGAAAGAGAACCAAGAAGGTGGATGGTGAAGGGTGAAGGGTGACGGGTGAAGGGGTCTTCTTTGGAAGTAGGGAGGTTAGGGCAAAGAAAAGGACGTACATCACATTGACTGCTATGATGACCCATAGCAGCAGGTCGGCAATGTGTATGATGGTCCAGGCGCTCACTTCTTCTTTCTCCCCTTGAATTTCAGCTTCTGTACGATATGACTGAAGGCGTCCAGACGGTTGCCGGCCTCGTCTCTTCCTGCCCGAAAAATGTTGTAGATGGCTCCTACGGTGATGAGCGGAGCACGCAGGAAGTCGCGGTCCCAGTTCTTGTCGACCAGATAGTCGGGAGTAGCCAGCGAGAAGGCGAACAGCGCTAAGGCTGCTGCTGCCCACCATTTGATGGCCAGCGTGAAGTAGATGAACGGCAGGATGCAGCTCATGATAGCAATGACACCCATCATGATGGTGCGCGGTACCAACATCCATTGCAGTATCTTGTCGACCATATCATACTGGCTGTTCATTAAAGCGCGGGGCAGGTAGTGGAAACTGTTGAGCAGGGAGTGGAGCTGGATATAGGTCCAGCGACCGCGTTGGTTGTTGAAGTCCCTGACCAGGCGGGTCTTCTCGTCGTAGACGCAGATGTCCTCGAAATAGTCAATATAGATGCTCTCACGCAACAGCATGTTTTCCAGTTCCTTGTCCTCGCCCACCATCGTACGAATTTTCATGATGTTGCGCTTGAACCACAGGAAGTCGAATACGGCACCAGAGCTGTTGAGCGATGCGGAAAGTCCTACCGCCAGATGTCCGCGACGGAAGATGGCGTTGTTGATCTCCTCGAAGATGGTGTCCATACGCGAGACGGCGGTGTCGCGGTTGCGTGCCATGCGGTGGGTCTGAATGGCTTTCGTTCCTGCCGACTCGAAGGCGTCGTTGGTCATCTCCAAAAACTCCGGGTCGACGATGTTGCCGGCGTCGAGCACCACCACAGCATCATAGATTTTGAACTGTGGCAGGTTGAGAATGGCATACTGCAGCGACTTGGCCTTGCTGCTCTTCTCGAAGTTGGGCGTCAGCAGCGTGATGGGCATCTGCGCCAGCCGCATATTGATCATCTCGCTCTGGTGGTCGGAGATGACCACAATGTCGAAGTTGCGCTGCGAGTAGCTCTGCCCCAGCACGGAGTTGACCGTCTCCAGAATCTTCTGGTCGCTCTTATACGAGGGTATCAGGATGATGAACCTGCACTGCTGCTTGGCCTTTGGCACCACCGTCTTCGACTTGAACAGGGCGGCAACAGCAAACACCAAAATGTAGATGACTGTCACAACCACAGGGATGAACAGGATGATGTCGATGATATAGAGTATCCACCAGAAATTCATAATACTTAAATGATTGCGTTAACAATGAATGATAAAATCCCAAATGCCCTTGACTACCGCCAGCGACAGGTCGGTGCGGCCGGCTGCCATGCTCTTCAGCACATCCTTCGTAGCGACGATGCCTATCAGATAGAGGTACGACTGAATCTTGTCCATTCCAGGCCTGTTGCGCTTGGCAAACAGCAGGCGGTTGCGGGTGATATAGTAGGTCTTCGTCGCGCTGTTCTGACCCGTTGCCTGACTCTCTTTGTGAAAGACCGTCGCGGCAGGCTCGTACCAGATGGTATAGCCGGCGCGGGCGAGCATCAGCGACCAGTCGAGCTCTTCGTAGTACAGAAAATAGCACTCGGGCATCAGTCCGGCTCGCTCTACGGCCTCGCGCTTCACCATCAGGGCGGCTCCGTGAGCATAGTGGGTGGGGTGAGCCGAGTCGTACTGCCCGTTGTCCTCTTCGCCAAAGCCAATGGCCCGGTTGCGCAGGGTGACGTAGGTAAGAGGGGTGTAGCCCGCATACTGGATGGGACGATTGCCCCACGTGAACCGTATCTTCGGACAGACGGCTCCGATGTGTGGCGACTCCTCCAAACGGTTTATCAAGGGCTGGAAGGGGGTCTCGCCCTCCACGATGGTGTCGTTGTTGATAAGCATGATGTATCGGCCTCGTGCCGCCCTGATTCCAAGGTTGTTGCCGCCGGCAAAGCCCAGGTTGCGCTCGCTGCGTATGACCCTGACGGCAGGATAGCGGCGCTCTATCTCTGCGGCTTCATCCTGGGCAGAGGCATTATCCACCACAATCACCTCCATTGACTCAGTGAAGGGGATGGAATCCATCAATGCGCAGGTGTCAGCCAAACCATTGTAATTGATGGTAATGACAGAGAGTATTATATCCACGTGAACCAAGTTTGTACTCTTGACTTTTTCCGTTTTTCCAGCTTAAGCCGTCTCTTTTCTTCTTGTATGGCAAGTTTCTTTTCTTCGTAGGCAATGTAGTCGGACTCTATCGCAGGCAGCAGATATACGATGGCCATACCTCCGTAGTAGATGATGATGTTGGGATACTGCAGCATGATGTGGTTGGCATAGCCCCCCGCATTGATGGCCAGGAATGCACAGGTGAACGCTGCCGCAATGCCCTTACAAGCTTTGTTTTGCAGACGGAACAGCGTCAGGTAGCAGCCTCCTATCAGGATGATGATGTTCATAAGGGCAAAGACGTAGACCCCCACGATGCCGGTGCGCTGCCAGAAGAACACGTAGGTGGAGTCGTTGGAGGTCTCGTAGACCACCTTGAACTTATTGAAGGCAGGGATGCGTTGTTCATCAATGTTGATTCCCATACCGAAGGGTGCGTCCTGCAAGTATTTTTTCAGAGCCTGCTTGTTCAGGTCGCGCACGTTCTTCGAGGCATCTTTGGTGTCGAAAGCTGTTCGCATGCGTCGGATCTGCATATTGCCGTTGCCGATGTCTGTGAATGCCAGGAACCCCACAAACAGTCCGCCGAAGATGAGAACGGTGGCGGTGAGCTTGAACGACTTCGACAGGAAGATATACAGAAAAATGCCTGCCATAAAGCACAGCAGACCTGAGCGTGTGCCTGAAGAAAAGAAGCCATAGGTACAACTGAGGGCAGCAATCCAAAACAGTATCTTGTCCTTTCTCAACTTCGAGGTCAGGGCTACGATATAGAAGGCCGCTGCCGAGGCCGCGATGCTACAGCCAAAGTTGGCAGCATCGGAGAAAAACGAGAAATAGCGGATAGAACCGCCAATGATATGGGTACGCATAGCACCGCCCACCAGCCAGCCCCATTCTGCCTGGTCCCATCCAAAGGTCTTCTGACGCCAGGCCCAGAAACTGGCCGCAATAGAAAAGTAGGCCCAGAGGCGCAGGAAACGCATGATATTCTCGGGGGTGTTGATGATTTTTGAGACAAGCACGTAGGCCAGGATGAAATAAAAGGCGTAGAAGTTCATGTTCGTCAGCCAGTTGCTGACGCTGACAGGCAGTCCGCACGTCTCGTTGAATATCTGCAGAACAAGGTAACCTGTCCATAGACCTAAAGCAACTAACATGGGCGTGCCCAGAGTGTTCTTGCTTTTATTGGGAACCACAACCAATGCCATTACCAGCAACAGCTGTGGCAATACGGTGACGGCGGTGACCGGTACTGACGAAGGCAGGTATTCGTAGCGCTGCAGTCCCATCACAAAGTAGTTGATGGTGAAGATGTACCAGAACAAGGCGTTCTGGTGCTTCATGGCCAGAAACAGGAAGAGTATGACGGCGGGAATCATGCAGACGGCAGCAAACCCGACGATGCCCATAGTGGACATCTGGTAGAGGGCTAACAGAAACAGAAGAAAGAGCACAATGACTCTTCCTCCGTAGTTGTTGCCGTATGATGTAAACGCCTTGATCATTTACTTCGCACGATTGTTTTCCGTTGCTGTCAAACCAAGTTGAGAAATGCGATAGACGAAATTGTTGAACTTCGTGTAGGGTGGCAACTGACCGACAAACTCCTCTACGGCATAGCGGCTGGCTTCGGTCAGATACATATAGAGCGTTTCCTTCTTCTCTAGACGAGACTCAATCTCCTTGAGTGCTTTCTGGTCCACATCCTTCCAGGTGCGGTTGGCGCGGGTAATCATCAGATTGACGGTACCCATGTTAAGCAGCGAACTGGAAATGGTGTTCTCGTCAAGGTTGGGATACTCGATGATGGCAATCTCGTTGGGCAGAATGTCCGGACAGATGTCCTTGATGTCCTTTGCCATAATATAGCGGCTGTCTTCTGCCAGGAAGTCTTCATCGTAGGTAAGACGCCTCACCTGCAGGCCCAGGCTGAGCCAGTAGTTCTCCAGCTCTTGGGCGATATAGCTCTTGCCGTTGCCGGCATCGGTGGAGATCAGGTTCAGGACATTCTGCTGCCCCTCGTTGAAGTGGGGGAGCAGCGACTTGCTCAGCTGCTTCAGCGACATATCGCTGATGGTCTTGTTGAAGCGGCGATAGCGCAGGGTGCTCTCCTTCGGGAAGCAGCCCATAACGGGTATCTTGGTAATCTTCTCCGACCGCATGCGGTCGCGCAGGGTGCGGTCGAGCATCTCGATGATGAAGAAGTACAGGGCCGTCATCAGGAACGTCAGGGCAAAGGCACTCAGCATCAGCATCATGCGGTTGGTGGGCTGCGCACTCATGGGGAACATCGGGGGGTTGAGCACGCGCAGGACGGCAGTAGACATCTGCAGGTTGCGCTGACGCAGGCGTGCTGAGTTCAGGGCTTTCAGCATCTCGATGTAGTTGGCCTCGATGAATCCGATATGGCGGTCCTTGCGGTCCAGGGTGGCACCTATAGGCGAGTAGAACATGAACTGGTTGTCCAGACTCTGCTGCATAATGTCCTGAGCGCCCAGCTCGGCTTTCGTCTGCTCCAGCAGGATGACCTGCTCCAGCCACCTGTTAATCAGGTCGGCCGACTTGACGCCGGTATCGGTGTTGTAGTTGGCAGCCTCGATGCTCAGTGTCAGTTCCTTCACTTTCTTCGTCGTCTCATTGAGCTGACGCTCGGCCTTGGCCAGCTCTAACTGTGCCTCGTTGTTGTTGCCGCCATTCTCGCTGCTCATCAGCTTGAGGTTGGCAATACGTGACTGCAGGCGGGTGATGTCGCGTACCAGCGTGGTGTAGTTCTGGTTGGCTTCAATAATCTTTGCACGGTCGCCCAACTGCCGTTTCAGGTAGGCAATAAGAGCCTCTGTGGTGGCAATGTTCATGCGCAGCTCGTTGTTCTTAACCTGCTGCTGGGCTTCCAGACCTGCCAGCTGCTTGGTCTGCTCACCATAGTTGACGATGCGGTGCTTGACGTTGTATTTGATCAGGTCGTTTTCCGCGTTCGTCAGGTTGCGATACAGCTTCTTAACTTCTCGCTCGAAGAATTTGATTACGTTCAGGGTCTCGCCGTAGCGCAGGTCGCGATACTGGCGGGCAAACACCTCGTTCAGAATGTCAAGCGTGTTGTAGCAGATGCCAGGGTCGTTGGCAGAATAGGCAATGTCGATAATATCACTGTTCTGCAACTGCAGCACCTTAAGCTTACTGGTGATGTTGCGCAGGCCGAAATAGGGGTGGTAGTTCAGTATGCCAAACAGATAGTTGTCCTGCGAGGGACGCTCGTAGGCCTTCAGGTTGCGGTAGACCTCGTTCTCGTCGGAACTGTTGATAAGGGCCTTTACTTCAGCGGGAACGCTGGCACTTAACTGCCTGAAGTGCTCGGCGGAGATGTAGTTGTTGTCCTTGTTGGGGTTGCCGTATATCATGCAACGGGCAAACAAGCGCAGGGCTACCTCGTGGATGGTGTTGTCGGTCTGGATGATCAGCATCAGGTTGGTGATGTTGGTTTGCTGGTTGCCACCGGCAGTACCCGAGCCGCCCTCAATGTTATAACCGGTAATCATACCAGTGTATATGGTTGTGTTGGCATCGTAGACACGCTCCATGTTGCGGGTCATAAACCAGGCCACCACCAATGCTATCATGGGCAGTATGACAAGATACCAACGAATCTTATAGAGAAATCTGACTAAATATCTGAATATATCCATGATGTTCTGATTTACGGGTTATTTTTTGTCGGCCTTAGCAGCCTTCTTGGCAGCTTTTTCGGCCTCTTTAGCTTCTTTCTCCTCTTGCTTGGCACGCTCTTTCTCCTGCTTGACCTCTTCCTCTACGGCCTTCCTGATGCGCTTCTCCACGGCTTTGTTCTCTTTGGCAATCTGACGTTTGGTCTTCTCGCTAGAGCCGTCCAGCGTAATTTCGGTAGTCGTATTAGTAATAATAGGTGTATGTGTCAGGATCTCCAGTGTGACGATGTCGGTGGTGATCTCCGTCAGCAGGGCCTGATAGGTGTTGACGGCACCCTGACCACGCAGTCCGGTGTATGCATAGTCTTCAATCTGCATGTTGCCATGATGGAACTCGATCTCGTTCAGGGCTTCGGCCCCCTGATAGGCAGCTGCATTCTCGCCGGCAGTTTTCAGAGCAGCGAGGTTGTTGGTAATCTTGATATAGAGGGTCACAATCTGCAACTTCAAGTTGTCGTAGGCGATGTCTTTCCTGTACTGAGCATCCTCCACCAGCAGGCGCTTGCGCTTCACCGCATGTCCTAAGTCCAGGATGTCTTCCAGGGGGACACTCAGGTTGACGCCCAGGTTCCAGTAGCTCTGCTCCGAGGTGTGGGGCTGCCACACCATTCCCGACCCGTAGCCGGAGCCCTGGGAGCCGCTCCAGATGTCGGACTTGCCATAGCTGTAACTGGCATTGCCGTTGATGTATGAGAAAATGTGCTTTTTCTGCTTGGTAACTTCAGCTTGGGCTATCTCTTGCTGCTTAGCCAGCGAGAGGATGTTGGGGTTCGACTTGGCATTCTCGAACAAAACGGACAATGGTGGCAACTTGAAAATGGAAAAGTTGATGTCCTTTTCAATGCTGGAATCAAAGAAGCCGGCACTTATACCACTATCGTCTGCTGTCTGCGCAACAGAGAACAGGCAGGCGGATGACATTGCCGCTGTGAGCAGGATTTTCTTAAACATATCTGTTTCTTATCTTTTATTCTTAACGGAGGTTATACATTTTCTTTCTGCACAAAGGCAAAGAGCGTACGGAAGATAATCTTGACGTCCAGGGCAAAACTGTAGGTCTGACCGTACTTGATGTCAAGCATCTTGCGCTCATCAGCCGACATGTTGCCGCCCTTGCCGCGCTCCTCAACCTGCCATAGGCCCGTAAGGCCGGCAGGGGCCATGAAGCGGTCGATGCTTGCGTCTGCGGTGAGCTTCTCGGCTTCGTAAAGGGGTAGGGGACGGTTGCCCACCACCGACATATCGCCCTTGAGGATGTTAAACAGCTGAGGCAGCTCATCGATGCTGTATTTGCGGATGAAACGTCCTACTTTTGTGACACGCGGGTCGTTCTCAATCTTCACGAACGCATTGTTGATCTCTTCTTCTTTCTCCTTATTGAAGTCGCTCTCGGACACCACGAAGTCGTCGCCTATCAGCATCACTTCCTCATCGCTGATCATCATTTCTGATTCCGCACCCATCTCCATCATCATCTGTGCCATCTGGTCGTCGGGCGACATGGCGGCAGGGGCTTCGTGATGCTCTGCATACTGGTTGTTGGTCTTACTCAGCTCCTTCAGGCGCTTTTCCGCATCGACATACATGGAGCGGAACTTCAGGAAGTCGAACACCTTGTAGTTCGTGCCCACACGCTTTGAGGTGAACAACGCAGGACCGGGGCTCTCCAGCTTGATGGCGATAGCCGTGATAATCATAATAGGTGAGAGAAACAGAATGGCCAGCAGCGAGAAGGCGATGTCGAACGCACGCTTCCAAAGAGGAATCTCGAACTGCAACACCTTCTTCTTGGATACCTGAGTGTCGAACAGGATGTCCTCGCGGTCGAAGATAAACTGAAGCTTCTTGTTAAGAATGGTGACCGATGCCTGAATGTCAAGCGTGTCGTTGATGCCGCATTCTTGGTACGTTTTCCGCTCCTCCGGCCCTAATTGCTGGGTCAGCAGAATGATATAGATGCCAGTGCAGTTCTTCTTCAGGAAGTTGATAGCTTTGGCATCCTCCGCCTCTATACCTTTCTCATAAAACACAATATGGTGGCTGTCACTTTTCTTCGACCTGCAGGCATCGGCTGCCTCCAAGTAGTTCTTAGTGAAAACCACCTGTTTTCCGGGTAAGTACTTCAGGCGTTCTTCTGTTTGCGGATTGTTTCCTAAATATACAACATCTATCATAATGTTGCGCTATTAATTCGGCAATATCTTTTTCACGCGAATCTTCAGCTCCATCGGGTTGAAAGGCTTTACGATGTAATCCTCGGCACCAATCTCCAGCAAACGGATGCGCTCGCTGGTAGAATCCTCGCTCGACAGCATGATGACGGGGATGTGGCTGAACAGTTCGTTCTGCTTGATCCACTCCAGAAAGTCGTCGCCGCGCATGCCCGGCATGCGGATGTCGGAGATAATCAGGTCGGGAGTGTTGCCTGCCTGCAGCCATTTCACGCCTTGCAGTCCGTCGGGCAGCCACTGCACGTCGTAATCACTCATCAAATAAATCGAGAGCACCTTTGCGATGGTCTCTTTGTCGTCCAGGATTAGAATTTTCTTTTTCATATATGAATCAGTCGTTAATATTCTTCGCAGGTTATTACTTTTCCGTGCAAAGGTAAACAAAATATTTGAATTGACAGCAAAATGTTGAAAAAAAATGACTCATTTGGTGAAAATAGTTCCTTTTATGAAAATATTTTAGGGAAAAAGGCGTTTTGTTCGTATAATGTTATGAATGGAGCTGAACTTCAAAAAACCAAATCATTTCAATATGGCAAACAGATATCTTTTAGGATTCGATGTGGGCAGCTCGTCTGTCAAGGCATCGCTGGTCAACGCCGATAGCGGCAAGTGTGTGGCAACAGCTTTCTTCCCTGAAAAGGAGGCGCCTATCATGGCGGTGAAAGCAGGATGGGCAGAGCAGGACCCGCAGATGTGGTGGGACAATGCCAAACTGAGCCTGAAGAAAATCATGGCAGACTCAGGGGCTAAGGCCGAGGAAATCAAAGCCATAGGTATCTCCTATCAGATGCACGGACTGGTGTGCGTCGACAAGAATCTGCAGGCATTGCGTCCTGCCATCATCTGGTGCGACTCGCGTGCCGTCCCCTATGGCGAGAAGGCATTCCGTACGCTTGGAGCCGACCAGTGCCTGACGCATCTGCTCAACTCGCCCGGCAACTTCACCGCAGCCAAACTGGCCTGGGTGAAGGAGAACGAGCCCCAGCTCTACAATAATATATATAAGGTGATGCTGCCCGGCGACTATATTGCCATGCGGCTGAGCGGTGTGGCTAATACCACTGTGAGCGGCCTCTCTGAAGGCATGTTCTGGGACTTTAAGAACAATCAGGTTGCCGACTTCCTGATGGACTACTATGGATTCGACAAGAGCCTCATTGCCGACATCGTGCCGACGTTTAGCGTGCAGAGCGAGGTCTCTGCACAGGCTGCCGCAGAACTGGGACTGAAGGCAGGCACCCCCATTACCTATCGTGGTGGTGACCAGCCTAACAACGCCCTCTCGCTCAATGTGCTGAATCCCGGCGAGATTGCCGCAACGGCAGGCACGTCAGGAGTGGTCTATGGTGTCTTGGGCGATGTGAACTACGACCCGCAGAGTCGTGTGAACACCTTTGCCCATGTGAACCATACGGATGCACAGACACGTCTGGGCGTGCTGCTCTGCATCAACGGAACGGGCATCCTCAATGCCTGGACGCACCGCAACATTACGCCGGAGATAGGCTATGCTGAGATGAACGACCTGGCTGCTTCTGTACCCATTGGCAGCGAGGGCGTCACGGTGATTCCGTTTGGCAACGGTGCCGAGCGTGTGCTGGAAAACAGGGAGATAGGCTGTTCCATCAGCGGTCTGAACTTCAACAAGCACTCCAAGGCCCATCTGGTACGGGCTGCCCAGGAGGGCATCGTGTTCTCCTTCTGCTATGGTATGGAGATCATGCAGCAGATGGGAATGGATATCCGCAAAATCCATGCTGGCAAGGCAAACATGTTCCTCTCGCCGCTGTTCCGCAACACGCTGGCAGGGGTCAGCGATGCCACGATAGAGCTCTACGACACCGACGGCTCGGTAGGTGCTGCCAAGGGTGCCGGTATGGGTGCTGGCATCTATAAGGACAACAATGAGGCCTTTGCCACGCTGGACAAACTGGAGGTGATTGAGCCCGATGCCGCTCGCCGCTCTGACTATCAGGCTGCTTATGCTGCCTGGAAGGAGACGCTACACAAGCAGCTCCAGTAAGGTGACATTTAATAATTATGACGGCATGCTATAGACATGGACGCTGGAACCCTGGGCGGCGGGTAGGTAATTGATGCCCCACCAACACATCTGTAGCAGTGCGAACGCTATGATCAGTACCCACAAAGCGAGCTTTGGCCGCTGAGTGGGTATCTGTCTGTAATGCACATAGACGAGATAGGCGAACCAGGTGATGGCGGCCCACGTCTCCTTGGGATCCCACGACCAGTAGTGTCCCCATGCCTCCTTGGCCCACAGAGCACCAAAGAGCATGCCGATGGTCATAAAGGCCAAACCTACATACACCAGATTATCTGTGATGTCGAATTCTTCGTCAGCAATGGTTTTCCGTTTAAAGAATAGCAAGTACAAGGCCATTACTGTAGAAGCACCCAACACTGCATAGGCGAACATATAGACAATGACGTGGGGGGCGAACCACGGACTCTGCAGGGCTGGCATCAGCGTCTTGGAATGAATCTCGGGCTTGAAGAGGTTGATGCAGATGAACACCAGCGCCAGTACGGTAGAGAACGAGAGTATCCACTTGTACTTCCAACGGGAATAGACGATGATGCCTGCCAATGGTAGGAAAAACGAATACCAGAGGCGCGTCTCGCCCATCGTCCTTAACGGCGGACGCTCCAAGGAAATCCACATCATCAGGATAAAGGTGAAAAACACGGCAAGGCCGGTGATGGTCGATGTGTATGCCAACGCCGTCTTTCCGCGCCATGCTGCCCAGGCGCCCACGGCCCAAAGCAAGACTGCTACTATTGCGAAATATATGAAATGTTCCCAGCTAATCATCATTATCAATTGTCAATTATCAATTATCAATTGTCAATTTTGCCTTTTTGCCAAAAACAAAAAGACAAACGGCTCCGGCGAGCATCATATAGATGCCTGTATAGACCAGCGGCAGCCACGGGTCGCTCACCAGTTCCAGAATCGATATCTGGCTCATGGCACCCATCTGCGTGTCGTAGCCGTATTGGTAGATCTTCCAACCGTCCACCTCAACGGGCTTGTTCACTTCTACGGTGGCCTGGATATTCTTGCCCGTCTGCGTCAGAATCTGGATGCCGGAGGCAAAGCGACGGGGCGAGCCGTCGTCGTAGGTCTCCATGATAAACTCCTTCAGTTCGATGGCGATGGGCATCTCCACAATCTGCTGTTGTTGGGTCAGTGCCCTCCACTCAGGCTCTCCCATCACCGTAATCATCTTCAGTCGCTGCATGTCGGCATTGCCCAGTGTTGCCGTCGTCATGGCAAGGAACAATCCCAAATGGTTCAAAAGGAAAGGGATGTCCCTTTTCAAGTTGACAATTCTTGTGTCCTTTCGGTAGCAAGCGGCCTTTGGCCGAGCGGATAAGTGATAATTGGTAATTCGTCGGAGGATAATCTGACCGAGGATTACGGCGATATAGACGTAGATGAGCACGAAAGGCCAGAACGACAACATATTATTCAGCCACATGCCATCCGACGTTTGCCGCGTCAGTCCCATGATGATGGTCAGTACGACGGCATAGACCAGAGCTGGTATCGCAGCTTTGTTGGTGCCGATGAACTGAAAACCGTGGACCTTCTTTCTTAGTAGGAAGATGATGGCAATAAGTGTGAGGAATGCCCCCATCACCATGCCGTTGACGGGCCAGTGGAAGGCATCCCATTCGACGGGGCCAACAACCAGTTCCAGCATCAGACCCGCCAAGATAAGGCCTCCTCCGCAGAGGAAGCCTTCTTTCATTCCGTATGGTTTAGTCCACATAAAGTCTGTTGATTTGTTCTTTATTTTCAGTATCCAAGATGTGTTATGGGGTTACTGGGGTTAAAGGATAGATAATATTCACAATCAGTATGTTGGCCGCAAGGATGATAAGATTCATCAACAGTCCGATGCGCATAAAGTCGCTGAAGCGGTAGCCGCCAGGGCCATAGACAAGCATGTGGGTAGGCGAACCGATAGGTGTGGCGAAGCTGCTGCTGACGCTCACCATTAGGGCAATGAGGAAGGGATATGGCTCATAACCCAGTTTCTCGGCAGCCTGGTACATGATGGGGAAGAACATGGCACCCGCCGCCGTGTTAGAGATGAACTCAGTAATAAAGGTGCCAACAAAGCAGATGGCTGTCATCACCACGATGGGATTCGTGCCGCAGACGTCGAGGATGCCGAAGGCCAGCCGCTCGGCAATGCCTGTCTTCTGGATGGCCACACCCAAGACTACTGATCCGGCAAACACCATCAGGATTTCCCAGTTGATGGCCTTCATGGCCTGGTCTACGCTGCAGCAGCGGAAGATGAGCATGGCCATTGCTGCGATGAATGCACACTGCAACAGTGGAATGACGTTGAGTGCAGAGAGTACCACCATGGCCATCATAATCGTAGTCGATATGAATGTTTTCTTGCCAATGTTCGGCATTTGATCCGAGTCGAAGAATTGCAGTTGCGACGACAAATGGTCTGTATGTATCTTCACGTTTGGCGGACATTCGAGTAGCAGCGTGTCGCCTGCCTGAAGCACCACGTCACGCGGTGACTGCTCAATACGCTTGCCGCGACGAGCCACAGCCACCAGAATCATGTTGTTTTCTTTCTCAAATGTACTGCCGCCTATCTTTGTGTTGATAAGGCTGCTGCCGAAAGTGACATAGGCAGTGCGCAACTGGCGGTTCTGGTCTACCTCTCTCATCGTAAACACGTGGTGGTCGGCATTTACCAGTCCGTGGCTCTTTTTCAGGTCGAGAATCTCGTCAATCTGTCCGGCAAACACCAAGCGGTCGCCGCCCATGATGATTTCATCGTCGGAAGCCTGCGATGTCACCTCGTCGAAGTGTACAATCTCTATCAGGCTGCCTCCATGAATGTCGTTGAGCCCTGCCTCGGCAATGCTCTGCCCGATAAGTGGATTGTCCGACGGCACAAGCAGTTCTACCGTATAGTCGCTGGTTGCCTCGAAGGCCGACTCCGGAGCCTTGCGGTCAGGTAGCAGCTTGCGCATGGCAATGATGCTGAGCACACCGATAATCAGGCAGAAGAGACCAGGAATGGCGGTTGCCAGCACGTTCATCGTGTCGCCCGTGTGGTCTGCGTAAAGGCCAGAGATAATCAGGTTGGGCGGTGTGCCTATCAGCGTACAAACGCCACCCATGCCTGAGGCATAGCTTAGTGGAATGAGCAGCTTGGAAGGCGAAATGTTCAACTTCTTCGACCACATCTTGACGATGCCCACAAACAGTGCCACGACAGTGGTATTGCTGAGGAACGAACTGAGTGCGGCTACGGGCAACATGAGTCGGACGACCGCCTTAGAATAGGTGTTAGGCTGTCCCAGCAGGTGTTTCACTATCCACTGCAGAACGCCAGTGTACGTCAGTCCTGCCACTACGACAAAGAGTACACCGATGATGACTACCGAAGTGGAACTGAAGCCAGAAAAGGCTTCTTTGGCGCTGAGCACCCCCGTGACGAAGAGAATGGAGATGGCTCCGAGGAACACAAGGTCGGCGCGTAGTTTTGTGAACAGCAATACGGTAAACATGGTAAGCACCGTTGCAATGGTAATCCATGCATAGAGGTTAAATCCCCAGAAAACAATTGATTCCATAATGGATGATATTTACACGAAGTTTGCCATAGATTGATATGACTATTTTTAACGGATTGTAGTCCGCGTAGATTTATATTTGCTTAATTTATTGCAAATGTACGAAAAATAATCAATACATACTGACAAAGCCCCGACATCTTAACAATATTTAAGCGATACATGCGCGACCTTCGGAGATTTTGTCATTTTGCATGTGATATGATGAAGGCAGGAAAAGAAAAACCGCTAAGGAGTTGGAATCAACTGCTTAGCGGATGTTTGCGTTGGGGTACCCGGACAACAAAGCGTTAAATCCTATCGATTTCTATCTAATTCAAATGTTTGTAAATTACTGAAAATAAGCACATTATATAATTATATAATTTTAACAATTATCGAACTAATCACGCCAATTTTAAATTATCACGCCAAAAACACGCCAAAAAGTTTGGTTCGGTTCTATCTATTTTGTACCTTTGC
>ERZ842401.506-NODE-506-length-57209-cov-14.295080_pt1 | contig 57209 bp, 47 predicted proteins | sample MGYA00521270_ERZ842401 | MGnify/ENA primary metagenome ERZ842401 (study PRJEB31892, sample SAMEA3878208) | bioreactor metagenome | biome: Moose rumen | place: Sweden | collected 2011-10 | study: EMG produced TPA metagenomics assembly of the PRJEB12797 data set...
TGTTAGGCTTATGTTAGGCTTATGTTAGGCTTATGTTAGGCTTATGTTAGGCTTTCTATACGGTGCTATACGGGTTAGTGAGTGGTTAGTGAGGAATAGATAGCCATTAATTTTTCTGCTACTTGTTTGTTATCGAAGCCCATTTCAATAATCCGTTCCCGCCCCTGCGTTCTGCCATTGAAGGCGAGGGCTTGCCTTATAAGTTCGGCAAGTTCTTGCGGGTCCCTACTCTTCGCGACATAGCAACCGCTAAGACCGGCTAATCGCTCGGCGACATCGCCGACATCAGTACTAACAATGGGGCAACCACATGCCATAGCCTCTTTTATCACTTGCGGGCTACCCTCCATTTTAGATGTCAACAGGAACACATCTGCGGCGCACATCAATAGTGTCACTTGCTCGCGGGAATAGCCTTTCAACTCCAAGAGTCTCACCTCTTCACCCAATGTGGCAATAGCTGCCCTCGCCAACTCAGGTGCTTTCACGGCATTGTCAAATGCGCCGGCAAACAGGACATACTTCCCCTTTTCATCAAGCCCCATCCCGACACGCGCAGCCAATTGTGCAGTCAATTGCAGTTCCGACAAATCGATTCCGCAAGGAATCAAGGAAAATCGGGCAGCCGGATGCATGATCCGGAGAGTCCTCTGTGACACAAAAATATTCCATGCACTAAGCCACATCGCGAGGCGTGAAAAAGGCCTATTTTTCGCTTCATTGATATCCGAGCCGTGATAGGTCGTCACCACAGGAACGCGACGTTGCAAATTAGCCAATAATCCTGACAAACCGTAATGGGCGTGAATAATATCCGGCTGAAAAGCCTTTATTTTCGCTTTAAGAGCCGGTAAGGTTTGAAGATAACCTCGTATCCCTTTTCCGGTAATACCAAAATAATCTATCAAACATCCTGCGGATCGTAAGGCTTCCGCTTGCTCTACTATGAATGGAGCAAATCGAGTTTTATTATAAGATGCCACAATCAAGATTTTCATTATGCCATCCCCCTTCCTCGTAATTTAAACAATGACCATGCGATAGTAGCAATAAACATCAATGCCAGCCAGGCAGTATATTCTGTTTTATATATTTTCTTTTCTTTATACTTCGCCAAAGCATAAGCTGCAAAGAGCATCTCAAAGGGCATAGCCGGCTGATGGAAGCGTCCGGATTGGGCAAAATTGGAGAAAACCAAGACCACTAAATATCCTAGCATCACAAAGAGCGGCAAGACATGTTTTCGCCAGTCGCCGCTAAATAAGAGCATAAACATCGCCAGTAGTGTAAAGAAAGAGAGGATATTTTTGCAAAAGTTACCCCCACAATTCATCTTTTGTGGCTCCTGCCCCGGAGTCTCAACCAGAGTAGGAAACGGCAATGTAAAAATCATTGGGGCAAACACTGCCGAACTGGCATGTCGAGCAAGCGTATTACCATTTGCTCGCTGCGAACGCCACTCCATATTGCCTTTTTGTTCTGAGCTACCGGTCTCTACCATACTGAAAAAATCATTACGGATAGATGAGTTAGACAAGAGGACTACAAAAACGAACAACACGGCTAACATAGCATAAATAGTACGCTTGCCCCACTTGACCATTTTATTGTTTGTCAATACCAGTGTACAAAGCATGGCAATAATCATCACAGCCGCTAAAGCGGTACGAATCATGAACATATAGGTACCGATACCCGCGACAACGACAATGGGTAATACGCGCACCTTGCGTTCCAATAACAACTTATCTATTTCCTCTACAAAGGCAACACATAGGAACACCATCCATACCTCTTTCAACTGCGTGCCGCAATAGTACCATAAAGTCGGCAGCAGCGCCGTCATCACCCCTGCGATGCGCGCCGTTGATTCCCCAAAATGACGCTGTCCGATCTTATATATCATCAGTGCCGTCCAAGCACCCCAAACGCAATTAAACACACGGGCCAAGAATATAGAATTGTTCGTGAGGAGATAAACAACAGACATATAAATCGGGAAACCGGTATCGGAAAAGGCCACAGAGTGTTTTTCACCGGAACCATATCCTGCGGCAGTGCTCAAATAATCAAAGAGATTCCAGTGCCCATCCCGTAACCACTGCGCACCACCGATGCCCATCTCGTGATAGAACGTTGCATCAGCATTCTCATAACCAAAGGCATCTCCGGTCACCGACATATACAACCACCACGTGACAATCACCCAAATCAGTCGCACGGCAAAAGCCGTTCCGAAAAGGCGTTTGGCATACAATTTGGGGGATATAGTCTGCCATTTGCGCGTCAAGTTATTAAGTCCGACGAAGCAGACGGTCACTTCCACGATGCCGAAGAGCGTCCACTTCCAGTTCAACATATGGGAATGGAACAAGGCACTCACCACCAACAACGCCAAGAAATAGACTACCATAGCGTTGTTGGTAAGCTTCTTAGGGACATATGTTAGAGGTTGGGCAATCATCATTTCATTACCAAAGCAATCTTTCTCTTCAATCGGCTCCCTACCCGTCTGACGGATAGACTTAGGCGTAAGAACCACTGAGGAGTTCTATACCACTGCCGAGCAGCGGTGGGCAAAGAACCCCAGTCAATCTTCTGTAACTCTTCTGCGGCTGCCTCATGATAGTCTCTACTTAACCAATAAGGCAGCAAGCCACCGGCCCGTAATTGGTCACACAGACGCCGCCAATCGGCATAAGACTCCGTCTGACTCTCTCGGGCCTCTTTATCTAACTCATCGATATGCCAAAGCATATGCTCGTGAGGCAAATGGAGACGCTGTGTGGCTCGCATAGCAGCCGGTGTGTCATTATTGTAATAGGATAGGCATTCATCCCAATAGGCTATAGGATAATGCATCGCCGTTCTCGACCACAACAGGAAATCCTCACCCAACTTAATCCCCCGAGGGAAGCCACCCATCGCTTCGAAAACCTGCTTGTTCATCACGACTGCACCGGTCCATATGGGCATCGCCCAACCATCACAATAACTCTTGAAGTAGTGGATTAGTCCCGAGTGAGGGGTCCGGGAACTCGTTACGTGCCATGAGAGCTTCTGCACCCTATCCTCGTTGTGACCATTCTTGACATACCAATACTTGCAGGCATACAGTCCTGCGTGGGGGAACGATGTCGTCAAAGCTAACATCTTGGACGCAAAATGGCTATCCCACCAGTCATCAGCATCCAGGAAAGTCACAAATGGAGCCTCAGCTGCTGCCACACCATTATTTCGCGCCATAGCCACACCTTGATTGGGCTGATGGAGAACCTTGATGACCGGTGCCTTGCTGTGCGCATAGTCATCACATATCGCGCCACTGCCATCCGTGCTGCCGTCGTCAACGAGGATGATTTCGTAGGCAGCGGGAGGCAAGTCCTGATGGAGAACGCTATCCACGCATTGACGCAGATACGGCGCAACATTATAGACCGGTATGATGATAGAGAGTTGAAGCATAGATAATCAGAGTCATTCTTCCCACTTAATTCGTTCCGCAAGGGTCAGGAAATAGTCATTGGACCAAAAGTCCAGGTCGCGAGGGTCAATGATGAAGGGTAACACATCCCGCTTGACATCATCTATATTGGTAGTAGCCAATCTTTGACGCATAGCCTCTTCAAAATCCGCACGGGAGAGATCCTCACCCGTAAACTCCAAGATACGATTGTGCAAATGCGACCAATTGAGCGGCACATGGCGACGCACATACCATTCAAAATCATACCAATCTCTGCCCTTGACACGAGTCTTCCATTGGCGGAAGACCAAGGCATGTAACTTACCGGCAAACAGATTGGGCAAGGTCAGACAACGGACATGGAATGAGAACGGCAGCGTCATCAAGTGCTCCTCTGTATCAAAGCCTAACGGAGGATTGGTATCAATCTCTATCTTGATCTTGAGAGTCTTTTCAGTAGTAAACTTCAGGTTATACACATCCGTTGTATCCTTTAGGAAGGCGGACTCAACCCTGCCGAAATTAACCTTGTCCTTCTTTTTAATCTCCACCATACGTCCCAACGCCTCCGCCTCAGCAACAATATAGGGGAAATAATCTTCAAATCGAAAATCAGGGTTCTTATGAACCATTGTAAAGTCCATATCTTCAGAGTACCGACCTAAATTATGGAATAGGCGTAGGCACGTTCCACCATAAAAGGCCGCTTCCTTAAAAAATCCCCCCCGATAAAGACCTGCTAAGGCAACTTGTTGCATTGTCTCGTAGAGGGCATTACGTTGTCCCAATTCGTCATGGGTAGCATGCTGGGACAACATCAGTGAAAATATCTCGTTATTCATAAAATAAAGGTACTTCTAAAAATTACGTTAGTATGATTTGGGGATTCTAAAAAAACGCGCGCTGCGCTACTTTTTAGAAGTGCCCATAAGTCAAATAGTTGATCAATGTTCTTACTGCAACCGGCTTAGGCGACACGGCGGCTATATCTTGCAACAGGGGGATATTGAAATGGGGCAATGCGTCCATATCAAAACGCAGATCGTCCTCCAGATATTGTTGCATGTCTTTCAGATATCGTAACGACAATCTGGGAGTAGAGGCCATGAGGTCACAAAGCGCTTTCTCCGGAGAAGCCATCATAAAGGATAAGTCATTCTCACGGATAATGGTCACACCCAAGGCAAAATATCCCGGCGAGCAATGGCGATACGTGAAGGCACCCACAGGGGTCGAAAAGTGCACATTGGGACGAGTAGTCATCGACTGAACCACATAGACACCTTCCGGTGTCAAACCGTAGTAACGCAAAGCCGTGTGAAAAGAAATGTATGATGGTCCACAGAGATGATTAGCAATTAGATAGGTCGGTAACGGGATCCCTGTTTCGCGCTCAGAACGGATATATAGACCTTGCTTAAGACGAATGAGACGCCCTTGCTCAACCAATCGCCGAGCCTTATCTGTAATCGAATTAATCTGCGGATACACCGTTGCCAACTCTGTAAGAGTGAATGGAGCACTACCCAATCTGTCTAATGGCGTTTGCATTGTAGTCTAATTTAACATAGCAAAACGAGAAAAAGTCGTGTTGCCCATCAAAATCCGCTGCAAAAGTACTACAAATTTTTGGAATATGCAAATAAAATGTGATTTTTTGATAAAAAGGCTGCTTTTTATCGTTTAGAGAACTAATCTGCAACTCTGAGTTCACTCAAGGGAGAAGATATCATGCCCCCGCCGGCTACTGCCCACCATTTTGCATCTTGCATTTTGCATCTTTAGAGCATCTTGCATCCTGCATTTTGCATCTTGCATCTTAAATAGGTCTCCTGGCCTCCCGGTATCCTGGTATCCCGGTATCCTGGTATCCTGGTCTCTAGAAAAATACCCCCGCGGGCTACTGCCCACCATTTTGCATCTTGCATTTTGCATTTTGCATCTTTAGAGCATCTTGCATTTATCCATGCAGTATTCCCCACTTCTCAAGCTTGAAGAGCACACGTTCGAGGAAACGAACAGGACCATGCATATGGTGTTTGCGCAGACGATCCATCATCCGCATATCGGCGGCATAGCGGTCATAATCCGCCAAAATGAGGGGCGGAACAAGCTCCTCTAACACCGGTCGACGCTCCAACGGCCAATAAGCCGTATTGCTCTCGCTCACACCGGTCATATCAAAGAGCGTCACATTGATGTCCACATACACCGGCGTTATGCCACCCAAAGGAATGACCTGAAGATACCATTTCCAATCACTGACTATCTTGAGAGACTCATCGTATAAACCGAAGCGGTCAAACAACTCGCAACGGATATAAGCAGGGTTATGATTGAGTGTGCCGTGATAGAAAGAGAGCATGGTCAGACCGCCTGCGCCACATCGGTCCTCATAACGGCGACCATCTGGCCAGAACTTAATCATATTGCCGTAGAGGATGTCCACCTCGTGGCGTCCTTCTGCTTGAGCAAGCGCATTGAGCCGCTCCAATTCGGTGGTCATCTTCGCCACTACGTCATCGTCATAGAGCATATCTCCGGAGTTGAGTATCTCGATATAGTCGCTGGTCGCCCTGCGGATGCCGTTATTCTTATCCTCAACAAGCTCGGAACGATTAAACGCATTGACAACCCTTCTTCCGCAGGCTATGTCAATACCTTTATTCATGGCGTTATAGATGCCGCTATCGGGTTCGGAGAGCCATGTGACCTTTATCCGACCATCTCCGGAGGGGAGGGAGGACACCAATTCCTTAATCACCTCAACGGACCCGTCGGTGGATGCTCCATCCACGATGATGTACTCTATTTGCACGCCACTCGCCTTCGGTGAGGTACAGGCACTATCGGCGGAGAGGTGCTGACCGAGCACGCTCTTCATGGTCTTCCGCAGCCCTTCTGCGTTGTTGCGGTTGATGGTTATGATGGAGAGTTTCATAAACCTATACTCTTAACTCTTAACTTTTCACCTTTCACTTTTCACCTTTCACCTTTCACTTTTCACTTTCTCCCGCCGGCTACTGCCTAATAGCCCGTAGGGCGTTGCATCTTGCATCTTGCATCTTAGATAGGTCTCCCGGCATCCCGGTCTCCTAGCCTCCCGGGAACCTGGCCTCCCGGGAACCTGGTCTCCTGGTATCCTGGCCTCTAGAAAAATACTCCCGCGGGCTACTGCCCTAATTTTGCATTTTGCATCTTTAAAGCATCTTGCATCTTAGGGCGGCGGCTCAGCCGCCCTAAACTACAAATTCTCCTTGTGGATCTCAAAGTAGGCTTGAGGGTGCGAGCACACGGGGCATAGGTCGGGAGCCTTCGTGCCAATCACTATATGACCGCAGTTGCGGCACTCCCAAATCTTGACCTCCGAACGCTCAAAAACCTGCATCGTCTCAATGTTCTCCAAGAGTTTACGATAACGCTCCTCATGGCGTTTCTCAATAGCAGCGACACCACGGAACTTAGCAGCAAGCTCCGGGAAACCTTCCTCCTCTGCTGTCTTAGCAAAACCCTCGTACATGTCAGTCCACTCATAGTTCTCGCCCGCGGCAGCAGCAGCAAGGTTCTGACGAGTATCACCGATGCCATTAAGCTCCTTGAACCATAGTTTGGCATGTTCCTTCTCATTATCAGCCGTCTCGAGAAAGAGCGCAGCGATTTGTTCAAAACCTTCCTTTTTGGCTTTAGAAGCAAAATAGGTGTACTTATTGCGAGCCTGAGACTCTCCGGCAAAAGCCGCTTCCAGGTTTTTCTCGGTCCTGGTACCGGAATACTTGTTGTTCATTTGATTATTACTCTTAACTTTTAACTCTTAACTTTCAACTCTTAACTTTCAACTCTTAACTCTTAACTTTCAACTTTCCACTTTCAAATAGGGCACCTGGTATCCTGGTATCCCGGCCTCTCGGTAACCCGGAAAATACCCCCCGCCGGCTACTGCTCCTACCGCCCCTCCCATCACGGGGAGGGGTCGGGGGTGGGGCTATTAACCCAAAAGACATAGCGCGAAGCGCGGGCTGTTGTCTTACCCCTTCTTGCCGACCGAGTGCCGATGAACCCGATTACGCCCGCAAAAGTACAACTTTTTTCCGAGATATGCAAATAAAAGTTGCTTTTTTAGAGAAAACGCTGCAATTTGTAAATAAATTTGCACATTCCAAAAATTTGTACTACTTTTGCACCCGAAAATAATTTTAACCAAAAATAAAATACTGTATTATGGAAAAACCTTATGTTTTAGGAATTGACATGGGCGGTACGGGAACAAAGTTCGGTATCGTAGATGCCCGCGGAAATGTATTGGCCTCGTCAGCTATCGCTACACCCGACTATCCGGACATTAATCAGTACTGCGATGTGTTATGCGCAGAAATGAAGAAGATTGCAGACGCTTTTGGCGGCATCGCACAAGTACGCGGAGTCGGAGCAGGAGCACCAAACGCTAACTACTACAGCGGATGCATCGAAAACGCGCCTAACCTGCCATGGAAAGGCATCGTGCCCTTCGCTAAACTGATCTCGGACAGAATGGGTATACCATGCCGAATCACCAACGACGCCAACGCTGCCGCTATGGGCGAAATGACCTACGGCGCCGCACGAGGAATGAAAAACTTTATCGAAATAACCCTCGGTACGGGCGTCGGCTCGGGAATCGTCATCGACGGCAAAGTCGTTTATGGACATGACGGGTTCGCAGGAGAACTCGGGCATACCAAGATCGTGCACGGACCCGAAGGCCGGCAGTGCGGGTGCGGACAAAAAGGATGTATAGAGGCTTACGCTTCCGCAACGGGCGTCGCACGTTCCGCTAAAGAGATTATTGAAAACTCAACCAAAGACACCGTCCTGAGAAAATTGGACGTGGAGAAAATCACCTCCTACGACGTGTTCAAAGCCGCTGAACAAGGGGACGAAATAGCCAAAGAGATCTTTGACTTCACCGGAGAAATGCTCGGCAAAAAAATGGCAGACTTCGTAGCATTCTCCGCACCCGAAGCCATTATCCTGTTCGGAGGATTGACCAAATCCGGACACTGGATCATGGACCCAATCGAACGCGCACTCAATGAAAATGTGATGCCGACATGGAAAAACAAAGTGAAAATCCTCATCTCAACCTTGAAGGATAGCGACGCTGCCATACTCGGGGCTTCATCACTCGCCTGGGATGTCGAGGCACAAGCACCCATGAAGTAAATCACACAATGATTGGTAAGCTCCTATGCCGTAAAAAGATTCCGGGACGGAAAGTCGTGTACTTGACTTTTGATGACGGACCCGTCCCGGAAACGACACCCTATGTCCTGAATATCCTCAAGGAAGAAGGCGTACACGCTACCTTCTTCATGGTCGGCAGGAACATAGCACGCTATCCGGAACTCTATCACCGCGTCAAAACGGAGGGACACACTATCGGAGACCATACCTTTGACCACAAAATAGAGAACACCGACCTCGAAAAAACCAACCCTCTCTTGTTCCGACCACCACATGGACGCATAACACCATGGCAGGCCTACAAGATCCTCAAGAATGGCAGGTACATCGTCCTATGGGACGTCATGACACATGACTGGGACAAATCCTACACCCCAGAGCGGATACTGCAACGCGTCAAACGAAAAACACGAAACGGCAGTATCATCATCTGTCACGACTCCGTCAAATCACATAACCAAACACTACCCGCCCTACGACCCATCATACAATGGCTTAAAAAAGAAATGTATGAATTCGAAACACTGTAACTTTAAACTTTCATCTTTCATCTTTCATCTTTCAACTTTCCTCCTCCTTTCCTGCGCCAATAGAGGCGTCGGACCACAAGGAGGACCACGAGACTCCATCCCACCAACCGTCCTCAAGGAAAAACCCCTCAACGGAACACTACACTTCAATAGCAAAAAAATCGAAATCTATTTCGACGAATATATCCAACTCACCAATGTCGCTGCCAATGTCGTTATATCACCACCTCAACTGCACGCACCCGAAATCCGAGCGCTGGGCAAAAAAATACTCATCACACTCGCCGACACACTCATTCCCAATACTACTTACACCATTGATTTTGGCTCGGCCATCGTGGATAACAACGAGCAGATCCCACTACACGGATATGCCTACGCCTTTGCAACAGGAGACCATATTGACACACTCGGCATCTACGGACAAGTCATTCATGCTGCAACACTCAATCCCGTCACAGACCTCACCGTCGGCGTCTATGATGTGCTACAGGACTCAGTCTTCGAAAAACAACCGTTCCTGAGAATAGCCAAAACTGACTCACTCGGCTACTTCGGCATCCGAAATCTCAGACCCGGCAACTATAGGGTCTTCGCGCTCAACGATAACTCACGCGATTATCACTACCAAATCGGAGAAGCACTCGCCTTCACCCAACAGGCCTATCAACCCTTTATCCGAGAAGAACTGCAACCGGATAGCACATTCGCTTACTACTACGAACCCTCCGATATAGTGCTTATGTACTTCTCCGAGGAACGCAAACCACAGTACTTTACACGCGCAACACACAGCGAACCACACCTGCTCACCTTGACCTTCGCCAACTGCCAAGACAGCTTGCCACATATACAAGCACTCAATAGCCCCTCGGGCGGCCCTTCGGGCGACACCTCGGGCGATACCATCGACTGGACCAAATACTTGCTGCTCCAACACAACAAAGGCTTAGACACACTCGTTTACTGGATAACCGACTCCATCGCTATGCGCGATACATTGCGATTCGTACTCACCTACCAAAAAACCGACTCCGCCTACAACATCTTCTGGCAAAGCGATACCATCCGGGCCGTCTATTCAACACCACGACTCAATCCACGCACCAAAGCCAAACTCGACGAGAAAAAACGCAACCAAACAATCGGCATCAAAACCAACGCCAAAACGAACTTCGAACTCTATGACACTATACGCATCACAACAGATGTGCCACTACTTACGTTCAACCAAGAGAATATACATCTCAGCTATAAAATCGACACAATCATTAAACAAGTGCCATGTCACTTAGAACACAACGACCCAATAGCCCATCGGGCCAGTATGCAATTTAACCTCATCGCAACCTTAGAACCCGCACATAACTATGCTCTCAAAATAGACTCCGGAGCAATGACCGATATCTATGGACATTCTAATAACATCTTCACAACCAACCTTAAAATCAAACGAACCGAAGACTATGCATCACTCAAGGTCCTTATCCCTGCACATTGCCAAACAACAGGAGCACTACGCATACAAGTACTCAATAAAAAAGATGAACCCATCCGTGAACTGCCCATCGTCAACGGACAAGCACTCTTCCAATACCTGCCACCGGGAGAATGCTACCTCAGACTCTATGAGGACCTCAACGGCGACGGCAAATGGACAACAGGAGACTGGCAACTAAAAAGACAACCCGAACCCATCTACTACTTCCCCGCTAAACTCAACCTAAGAGCCAACTGGGACTTCGAGGAAATATTTGACTATAAAGCCACAGAACAATTAAATAGTAAACCCTATGGAATCCTCAAAACGCAAAAACCAACTCAATAAGTACTTCTGGATTTTTCTCATTACCGGTATCGCACTGCAGTTCGTAGCCTATTTTCTTCCTCTTATTAGCAGTACAAAAACTATGCCAGAGGGGACGACAACGACATGGCTCTCGCTCGTGAGCGGGATTTTCGGGATATGGGCTGTCGTGCTCTGCTCACAGGGCAATATATGGTTCTATATGTTCGGTTTCATACAGACCGTGACGGCAGGCATTATCTGTTGGCTGAACGGGCTGTACTCTAATTTCGGACTCAATATCTTCTACCTCATCACAGAAGCCTACGGGCTCTACATTTGGTATCATAGGTTGCAGGACCGCTCCAACCATGTTCAAGCCCGTTTTCTGAGCCGCCGTACCCTCGTGATGATCACCGTGTGTGTGCTACTGCTATCTATAGCAGTAGGTTGGCTGATGAGCCGCTACACGAACGACCGACAGCCGTACCTCGACGCTTTCACAACCGTGCCGGCTATCGTAGCGCAATTGCTGATGATACTCGCCTTCAGCGAGCATTGGTTTGTATGGTTAGCCATTGATATCCTGCAAGTGGTGCTCTGGGCGCGGGCAGGGGACTGGTGCATGACGGCGCAATACGCCTTCTGGTGTATCAATGCAACCTACGGACTTATCCACTGGCGTCGTAATACCCTACAAGCAAGTTAAGAGTTAATGAGTTAAGAGTTAATGAGTTAAGAGTTAAGAGTTAAGAGTTAATGAGTTAAGAGTTAAGAGTTGAATAATTATGGAGTGGTTCACCAAGATAGATATAGCCGGCAAGCCTATTCTCAAGGCGGATAGCCGAGTGCTGCTCATCGGGTCATGCTTCTCGGACGAGATCAGTGCTCGGATGAAAGCCTCCGGCATGCCGGTGACGGCTAATCCTTTCGGAACACAATATAACCCGCTGAGCATAGCCGCATGCCTTGAGCGACTGCTGAGCGGGGAACCGTTCACGGCAGATGAGCTGATCGCCCATAACGGACTCTACCACTCCTCACTGCACCACGGGGCATTCTCCTACCCTACTCCGGACGAGACGCTTAGCCGTATCAACGAGGCGCTAATGAGCGGGCATGAGGCACTCCTTGATGCCGAGGTGATTATCGTAACGCTCGGTTCGGCATGGGTCTATGAGGAAGGGGGACAGGTGGTGAGCAATTGCCACAAGCGTCCGGCAACACTGTTCGCCAAACGACGCTTGGGCGTCACAGAGATAGTGACACGATTACGGGAAGTGCTGGGCGAGCCTGTTTACCAAAACAAACAGATACTCTTCACCGTTTCGCCTATTCGGCATAAAGCGGACGGACTGCACGAGAATGCCCTGAGCAAAGGAACTTTGCTCTTAGCCGTTGATGAACTCATGAGGGATGAAGCGCGGTACAGGTATTTTCCCGCCTACGAGATTATGATGGACGAGTTAAGGGACTATCGGTTCTACGACAAGGACCTCTGCCACCCGTCGGAGCAAGCCGTGGATTATATCTGGGAGCGCGTACAGGAGAGCCTTTTTGCTCCTCAAGAGACAGCCGTTCTTAAAGAGATAGCCGCAGCCAAACGCGCTTTGGCGCATAGACCCTTACATGGCGAAACGGAGCAATATAAAGCCTTCCACAGCCAAGCAATGGCGACATGGAAGGCTCTACAGGAGAAATACCCGTGGTTAGAGAAATAAGTTACCAACTCTTGGCAGGTCGGTGACAGAGCGTGCGGAACGGACAGAAAGAGAGTTGCTGACAAGCATTGAGCGGCACCTGCTCAAAGCGGGTGTCGTTCATAATCTGCTCCACCGTACTAATAATAGACTGCTCGAAAGCATCTTCATGCTCGGGAGTGAGTACAGTACCATCGCGCGTGTAGATAAGGGTCGGTTGCAGATTGGTTAGAGACGGTTCGCTACGCTCCACCATCAAGCAGTATAGTCGGGTCTGCAGGGCTTGGTCATCCGTGATAGCAGCCTTCCCCGTCTTATAATCCACGACGCGCACCTGCCGGAACCCCCCGTCCTCTTTACTATCAATACGATCGACCTGACCGATAATCTTGACGGGGACAGGTCCGATGGGCGTTGTCACGGCATAGGAGAGCGAATAGTCGTTCTTCTCCATAGCGAGTAGGTCAAAGGGGGCGTCCTGCTTATCGTGCGCTAACACATTACGGACATACTGAAGAGCGACTTGGCTCTCTACGGGGTGCGCCGCACGGTTCCTATAGGGCTCGTCAATGCTCATATAGGAAGTGTCTAACGCACGGCTGAGATTATCATCGTTACTGAGGAAAGTGGTTATCTCCTCACTCGTCACCCGATGGGGCAGCGCACCACACAGTTGCATGTAAGCAGCCCGTATGGCACCATGCACAAGCGAACCTAAGACATTAGCAGGCATAATAGCCGTGACAGGTTCTTCTATGCGGACGACCTCAATCTTGTCCAAGTAGAACTGCCGCGGACAGGACTTGTAGGTATTGATGGAGGATGGCGAGAGGGTCATTAAGCCGTTATGGGCAGGCAGATAGGTCTGTAGCCAATCGGGGTTCACCCAGACTTCCTCCGGTTCAATGCGCGTTCCCTCAACGATACGGTACTTGGTCGTGCGGTACTCCGGTGAGGTCAGAATCTGCATGAGGAAACGCGACATGTTCTTCTGCTGCGTGCCTGAGGCTGCTTGGGCAAAGAGTAAGGTGATGTTCTCAGGCGTACGAAGAAGCCTGAAAAAGTTATAGGCATAAGCAGCGGAGGACTCGTCGTGAGTCTCTATACCATAATACTTGCGGAGGTAATAAGGGATAAAGGACAGGTCCTTGTTCTCCTTAGGTATAACACCTTCCTCAACATTGAGCACCAAGAGGTTGTCAAAGTCTAATAAGCGAGTCTCTAAAACACCAATAATCTGTATGTCCATGACCGGATCACCGTGGAAAGGCAGGGTGACGGAGTCTAAGATGCGGCGCACCAAGTTACGGAGGGTCTTCGCGTTGGGTATCTCCATGAGTTGCTTGTGCTCCAAAAGCCATAAGAGCCTCTCCATCTTCGTCCGTGCTTGGTAGATAGACTCAGCCGTCAGCAGTTCCTGCCAAGACATGTCCTTCTGCGCGTCAGCCTCTTCGTCGTCGTCCTTATCCTTAAAAGGAGCTAAGATGTCCTGTGCCAATAAGGCTTGCAGCATTTGCTCGGCGGAGGTAAAGGGCATGGCACTAAGGGATGTGTTGATATCGGCATACACCTTAGTGAGGCGTAAAGGATAGCCTTTCGTGATATTACAATGTCCGCTGACCTCCGCAGGCAGCGAGTAGATGACAGGTTCAAGGAGGGACTCGTCGGCGATAACCACCCCTGTTCTGCCCTCGCGGTGCTGAAGGAGCCAGTCATGAACAAATTGCGCTTGCGCGGAAGCACCGGAGGTCGCAATCACCGAAACGGGTTTAGGCACCGTCGGATGAGGAGCCGCAGCGGTGAGCGCATTGGGAAAACACTTCATGTGCTCGCCAATGAAACGATAGGCATCGCTGTTGGTCACGAAATCAGGGCGATAGTCCCAAAAGAAGAGGGTCTGATCGTCCGCGCGGAGCACTTGACGCATCAGTTCTGCTTCACCGTGGTGCAAGTAATTGAAGCCGACAAAGGCGATATGTCGTCCTTGGAGTTTCCGGCTCACGGTGTCCCAATGCTCCAACACGCGCCGTAGACGCGCGCCCGCGTAACCTTGTTGCCGCAAGGCCAAGTGACTATTCAGGTCATGGTACATGTCGTAGAGCGAGGACCAAATCTGCTCATACACGCGGTAGTAGGAGTCTTTATCGTGGGAGCGTTCCCCACCAAAGAGTGCCTGTAAGCGCTCCTTGACAGCAGGGTCTAAATCGGGGCGTTCCAACTCGTGGGCAGCCAGGGCATTGGAAAAGAGTTGCTCGGCGTCAATAAGCGCCATATCAATATGACTAAAGTCATTGCGCAGTTGCGCTCCCCAACCGTAGAAGACATCGAGAGAGATATCCGAGCCCGTGTATTGGCAGAAGAGTTGGTGCAGCAAACCTATTGACAATATCTCATCGTCGGGCTGCAAGTCACTGAGTTGAGAGACCAGTGAGTCGATGGTCATAAACTCCGGCGCGAGAATAGGCTGACGGGAGAGCCGGTGGACATAGGTCATTAACTCTTTCTTCATGAACACACCCGCCCGCTGCATAGGAAAGACCAAACAATACTCACCTATATGGTCTATTCCGACACGCTCAATGAGCGACGCGCTTACGCTATGTAGGAAACTGTCTTTCATGGTGTAACAGGTTTGATAGAATCTTTCTCGGCATAGTAAAGGTAACCCTCAACCTCTTGGTAGCCCAATTGCCGCATCAGTTCCATGTAGGCACGGACTTGACGGAGGTGCGCTTCCTTCTCGTACTCGCCGAACTTATAGTCAAGCACAATGGCTTTAGTGCCCATAATCATCACACGGTCAGGGCGCTGCTCGCTGCTGAGACTATGGAGGTCATGCTCCGTCACCGGGTCCAAGAGAATAGTGCGCTCAGAGAGCACCTTATACTGCCCGCTGAACCAGTCGGCTATCTCGTCATGAGCAAACATAGTGTGGATGAGGGAAGATATATGTGCCCTACTCTCCTCGGTATCAATCTCCCCTTTAGACCAATAGGTGGCTATCACGCGGTCAACATCGTCTATGGTAATGATATGGGAGAGTATATCGTGGCAGAGATTACCGAAGTTACGGGTCTTGTTGGTATCGTGTGAGGCGAACTGAACAGCCTCTACCGATTGGCGGAACTGCACAGGGTATGCGCTGCTATAGAAGACACCCTCTACCTGCTGCGCTTCATCGAAAGAGAAGGGTGCGGAAGTCTGCGCGTGCTTCGTCTCGGTGAGGGTGTCCGTTCCCCGTTGATATACATAGCAGTGCTCGTGCTTCAAGTCATACGACTCCACCACCTCAACTAAACCTTGTGCACAATGGTGTGCCTCAAGGAGGGCATGCGCCACCGTTTTTGCTTCCGGTATGTTGATGGGGGTCCTCTTAAGGCTTTTAGAGTAATCAATATCGCAGTAGAGGTAGAGATGTTCACCGGCACGGGTGAGCGCTACATAGAGGAGATTCGTGTTATCTATACGCTCGTCCTGGTGCTCCTCATGGTAAACCCGCTCATAACCGGTATCGCGCAAGACCGTCTTATTATCAACGGGCACTAAATCCAGGGGGCTGTTGACCTGATAGGAGGGTTCTGCCCATAAGATACCCGCTTGGCGATCGTCGTTCTCCATCTTCCACGAACAGAAAGGTACGAAGACATACGGGGCTTCCAGACCCTTGGAGGAGTGAATCGTCATGACGCGTATCTCGCCGGCATTGACGGTGGGGATAGACTCATTGTGCAATGAGTCATCCCAATAACGCAGGAAGGCGTGGATATCGGAACCGTAGTGAGACGCGTAGGTCAAGACCTTGTCCCTAAAGGCATTGATATACGCCACATCGTCACCATGGTACTGTCCGTCGGGACAGAGCTTTAGGCGTATAATCTCCTCCACAAGCAAACTGAGTGGCAGGGAGGCGTTCAGTGCTAAGGTGCTCGCCTTATTGGCGACAGCACGCAGTTCGGCTATCACCGTCAAGACCGCCGGCGAAGACTCAACCCTATAGCTATCGCCGGATATAGGTTTATGGGCTTGCAGATAGGGGTACTGACCCTCCTGCATCATGCGGTCATACACGGAGATAAGAGCATCATTGTACTTGCCCATACGAATCAGGATGAGAATATCCTTGGGTGGCACACCCTGCGCAAGCAGTTGTTCAATACGCTCGAACATGTCACGGATAATGGTCTCCCGCTGGGCATCGGCAGAAAAGTCCTTGTTGGTTCTGGCGGCTTTCGGATAAAAGCGCAGTTCGACATAACCGCCTTCCTTTTCGCCCGACAGGTAGAAGTCGTCAAGGTTATGCCCGTCGTAGCCCTCTTGGTAGAAGTCATAGGGGGCAGCGATCGTTCTGAAGGTATCTAAGTTGAAACGCACCACTTCTCGCGCCGAACGACGGTTACGGACAAGGGGCATAGGAGCGATGTAGTTCTTGACCGCAGGATGTTTGTCCAAGTCCGCCATAATATGCCAGTTGCCATTTCGCCACCGGTAGATACTCTGCTTAATATCTCCCACAATGAGGGATGTGCCGCCGGTAGAGAGTACCTCCTTGATGAGTTCGAAGATAGTGTACCACTGCAGGTCGCTGGTGTCCTGAAACTCGTCCACCATGATGTGCTTGTAGCGTATACCGGCTTTCTCAAGGATGAAATCCGCGTCTCCGCTCTTGAGCGCACGCTTGAGGATGGCGGCAGTGTTGGCAAGCAGAATACTATTATTCTCAAGCAAATTAGCCTCAATACGATTACGGACATAACTGAGTTGCAGCAAGTCCTTGAAGTGTGCAGTAGTGACGCTCACGCGTGCCTCCATGTCCGTTTGTGCCTTGAGAGCGTCGCTCTCCTTACGGAACGCCTCTATGCGTTTACGGTCGAAGATGTCCTTGCCGTCTGCCTCCGCCCGCTGAACAGACTCCACAAAGAGTTGTTTGGCAAGAGCAATCGTTTCTCCCCGAAAGTCCCATCTGTCGCCGGCATCTAATTGGCGTTTCACAAGCTCTGTAATCATGGCTCTCAGCCCCGGTTGCTCGTCGATATGAGAGGTCATGATTTGGTCCACAGCCGTGATGATAGCATGTTCCGTATCAAGGTCTATCGTATAGCCCGCAGCCTTTTCTAAGGTCAGAGCTAAGCCCCGCATCAAAGCTTGCAGGAAACTATCAATAGTCATAACGCGCAGATTATCAAAATCCGCGAGTATGGTATGAAACAGAACGTTGGCTTTCTCGGCGCGTTTACCTTCCTTGAGACTCTCCTCATATAGGAGGGTCAATATACGCTCCTTCATTTCGGCAGTAGCCTTGTTGGTGAAGGTGATAGCAAGGATAGAGCGGTACGCCTCCCCACCCATCAGCAAATCAACATACCGATGAGTGAGGGTGTAGGTCTTACCGGTTCCGGCAGAAGCCCGACAGAGGGTGAGCACGGGGGACATTATGCAGCAAGTACTTCTACTACAGAGTCCTTAATCTCTTCGTAGAAAGCAGCATGAGCAGCTTGTACATAGGGCACTACCCAGAGAGCCGCAATACCACAGGTTAGGACAACAAGCAGCCACCAACCAATGAAAGAGAGGTCAAGCACAAAGAGATCCCATTTATTACCGTCCATCATCACCATGCTCTTCTCAATAGCATCGTCAATAGAGAGCTCGGGGTCATCCTCTAAAATATAATAGGTCATAGCGTAAGCGTAACCCTTGATGATACCCGGGATGATGAATAGCAGTGACCAAAGAATGGTGTAGAGAGTGACCATGAATACACCACCTAAGGTACGCGCATAAGACTTAAAGGCACTGAACATGTTGTCAATAGCGCGGTAGTCGTTCCGTAAGAACTTCAACATCGCAATAGCGAAACCATAGTAAATAGGCATGATAAGGATAGCACCGGCGGGAACCACATCGGCTATCGCCACAATGGCGCCATACACTACAAAAGCCAAAACAGCATCGGTCCAATGACCGTGCAGAGCGTTCCAAGCAACGGAACGTAATTCAGAGTAAGATTTTGTCATAAGTGTTTTAATTAGTAAATATTTGTTAGTAAATGTTGGCAAGTTCCTGTTGGTCAGTTCCTGTTAGGGCGGCGGAGCCGCCGTTAGTCAGTAAATGTTAAGCAGTACCTGTTATCGCGCGGGCTACTGCCCACTTTCCCCTTTCACTTTTCACCTTTCACTTTTCACTTTCTCCCGCGGGCTACTGCTTAATTTTGCATCTTGCATTTTGCATCTTGCATCTTTAACACCCTCATCGGAGCATAAGAGGTACGCTGCCCGACCACGCTGGTAGGCATAGCGGGAAGCAATTTCGGCACCGAGAAACTGCAGCACCTCGTCCTTATTGCGTTCAATAGCCTCACGGTAGGAGGGCGTCAAGGACGGCTCTAAGGCGCGTAGAGCAACCAAGGTCGTGGAGTCAAGATCCTCCTGCTCTGCCATGCGCAGCATGTCCTTGAAGAACTTTGATGTCTCCGTCTGATACTTGAAGTGCTGCGTGTCTAAAAAGGCAATAAAGTCTGCTATCAGCCCGTCCTCGTTCTGATAGATACTATCCAGGGTGTAGGACGGGTGCCGAGGGTAGAACTGCGTGGCGTAGTCAAAGAACATGTTCCTCACATATAAGGTATAGGTAATGTCTAATTTGGAAGAGTCCTTGGGCAGCACAATGTCCGGCTCAATGCCCCCTAAAGAGTCCTTGTGGAGAGCATTACCTTTTTGACGCTCGGCATAATCAATCGCTTGAATACACCGCCCGGAAGGCAGATAGTACTTCGAGGTGGTCACCTTGAGGTGTCCGTCATAGGCGATGGGACGCAGGTTCTGAACTAAGCCCTTTCCGAACGTGCGCGCACCAATGAGCGTTGCACGATGGAGGTCTTGCAGAGCACCGGCAACAATCTCTGCCGCAGAAGCACTATTCTCATCAACCAGTACCACCAACGGCAGATCCTTGTAACGCGGGTTGAGCGTGGTCTTGTAAACACGGTTGGAGACATCTATTTTGCCTTTCGTGCGGACAACCTCCACATCGCGGTCAACAAAGAGATTAACAATCTGAATGGCTTCATCCACTATCCCGCCACCGTTCCCCCGAAGGTCAATGATGAGGGATTTGGCACCACGGGTATAAACAAGGTCATCTAACGTATTGCTGAAGGCTTGCGCGGAACCTGTCGTGAACTCCGAAAAAGCAATGTACCCGACAGCGTCCGTGAAGACGGTGTCAAAATCCACGGCGGGGAGGTGTATCTCCTCCCGCGAGAAGGTCTTGATAACCTTATCGCCCAAACGGTCCAGTTCCAAGGTAAGGCTTGAGCCGGGCACACCCCGTAGGAGGTTCGATACGTCGGAGACAGCAAGCCCCTGCACTTTCGTGCCGTCTATGCTCATAATGATGTCCCCCGCGAGAACACCGGCTTTCTGGGCAGGCGCACCTTCGTAAACCATACTGATATAGGTCGTGTCCTTGGAGCGTTGCGCGATGAGCGACCCGATGCCGCCGTACTTACCGGTGGTCATCATCTTGAGGTCACGGTCCTTGTCCTTGGGGTAATAAACCGTGTAAGGGTCTATCTCACGGAGCATGGCATTAATAGCCTTGTCGGTGAGCGCCTCGTAGTTGAGGGTATCGACATAGTTCATGTCTAATTGACGCATGACATCGTTAAAGATAGTCAGCGTTTTGTCCACACGGACGGTGGCGGGAGTCTGAGAAAGACCGACTTCCACATGCAGAATACACAATAGCACCACCACCGGCCACCGTTTATGTAATACAGTCTTGTTCATAGCATCAACTTTCAACTCTTAACTCTTAACTCTTAACTCTTAACTCTTAACTCTTTCACGGGAGGTAATCGGTTATGTCTTTGCCGTAAGCGTACAGGTCGCGTACGAGGGTGGATGAGATGTGCGCGTACTCGGGACGAGTGTAGAGCAGAATAGTCTCTATATCAGCAAGTTGCTTATTGGCTTCTGCCATATTACGCTCGTACTCAAAGTCCTCAACGCACCGTATCCCTCGGAGGATAAAAGATGCGGCTGCCTGCTTGGCAAAATCGACCGTCAGGCAGTCATATATCTCGACGCGCACAGAGGGCTCGTCAGCAAAGATTTTCTCAATAGCAGATAGGCGTTCCCTGATAGGGAAAGTGTCTTTCTTAACACTATTACGCCCAATGCCTATCACTATTTCGTCAAAGAGCATTAAACCGCGCTTAACGATGTCGTAATGCCCTATGGTAAAGGGATCAAATGATCCCGGAAAGATGGCTCTTTTCATAATTGATAACGGGGTTATTGTACATTTCTCTCAGACGCTCCATGAGGTAGGCTTCGTCCTTGTCGGGCAGGTCAATCTTGGCGAGTTGCTGTTGGAGGTACCGCTCAAACTTCTCCCCTCGCGCATACATCTCATAGGCGTAGTGTATCTGGTGGTCTATTTGTGCAGCAACGGCAGCTATTTGCTCGTTCTTAGGCAGTTGGCGCAGTTCCTCTTCGTGAATGTCCAACCAATGGTTGATGGAGGGTGTCATGCGGAAAACAACCTTGCCTTTCTCGCCCCACATGCCGGTTGTCATAGAGAGAAGGTCGTCCTTAGGACCTTTCTTGAAGTCGGGATTATCGCGTCGCTGCTGAAACTCTTTGGCTTTCAGATAATCGCAGGGGTCATACTCGTAGTTGAGAGAAACGGGCACGATATTGAGGTGCCGCACGGCTGCCAGAAAATCGTCCGCGTCTGCGAGGGTCAGCATCTTAAGGACCGCAGGTTGTGTTCTGTCGTTACTATCCTTGGCGCGTCCTTCCCGTTGGGCAATCCAGATACACTGCTTGCGCTCCACGAGGTGGTGAATGTACTTCGAAAGGATGGTGGCATGTTGCAGTGCATCGCGTGGTGAGCCGTCCCGGATGACGACATAGCACCTGTTATACCGCACCAACGGCTCTATCCACCACTTCTTAAAGAGGTTGTTACCGATACCCATATAGGGACGGATATTGTACCGTAGCCGCATCTTATAGCAGAAGAAAGCCGGATCACAGATAATGTCCCTATGATTGGTGATAAAGGTTGCTCCGTGCTTAAAGTCGTTCTCTATCTCCTTGCGTTTGCCGTCGATATAGGTTAGTTCAAAGGAGGTCATACGGCGCTTCATCCTTAGATACACCGGCAATAGGCACAGGTAATCCGTGAGCCAGAGAAAGGGTCCTGCGTGGTAGGCCTCGATACGTTTGGTTTCTTCAGATTTCATTTTTGCTTCATCATTAAGCGTCTTGTTATGGTAGGCTTGAGCGTTGCCTAATGTTAGGCTAATGTTAGGCTAATGTTAGGCTCTGCATAGGTCAAGCGCCAATTTGGCTGCCTCACGGTAAGCGACGATCAGTCCGCCGGTGCCGAGGAGTGTTCCTCCAAAGTAGCGGACGACGACCACAAGGATATTGTCCTGCTTGGCAGCGTCAATGGCCCTGAGGATAGGTACGCCGGCCGTGCCGTGCGGTTCGCCGTCATCCCTTGTGCGCCAGAGGTCAGGTCCAAGCCGGTAGGCATAACAGACATGACGCGCGTCGTGGTACTTCTTCTTGTAGAAGTCCACGCGTGCCTTGACCTCTTCCTCGTCCTTGACATGTTCCGCAAAGCCGAGGAACTTGGAACCTTTGCTCTTATAGATTGCCTTGTCCATGGTGTTTGGTTTTCCGGAGGTCCGGATGGCCTATTTTATTCCTAATTTCTTCTTTATGTCCTTAGGAATAGCGTCCTTGTGGACCAGGATGTCATTGGTTTTATACTCCATGAAGGCACGGCTGATGTACCAAATGCCGTGATAATCAGAGCGCATGGTGCCCCACGAGTTCTTCACCATATAATACAGTTTGCCGTTTTGGTCCTTGGCGGTGCCAAATATCTGCATACCGTGGTCATCCGTTGTCTCCCACGAGTCAAAAGCCTTTTGGCGCATCTCTTGTGTAATCTCCATTTCGGGAAGAGGCTTCTTGGTTAGTTCCTCCTTTTGGGACTTAGCGTCTAAGCCGAGCCAATGCGCCATATCTGAGCCGGTGAGGTCCGCCCCTTGGTCGGCATCGGGCATAACACCTATACCCTTACGGGTGAACCCCACTTCTGAAACATCTGCCCCCCATGCCATCGTGTAGCCTTTTTCAAGCGCGTTGTCAATAATGCGCATCATATCCTCTAAAGGCACATTGTACATCAGGTCCATGCGCCAGTTGTCCGGCACCTCTAACGCGAAACGCGTATAAAAAGGATGGTGGGTGTAAGAAGTGATAGATACATAGTCGTCGGCATTCAGTCCTAACTCTTTTACAAAGGATAAGGGGGTGTATTGCTTGCCGTTATAGGTAAACTCTTCGGGGCACTGACCAAGATAGGTGTCGTAGAGTGCCTGCAGCGCTTGTTTCCAAACGGGAGTGAGTTTCTTCAAGCCGGAGTTGGTCAGGGCTTTGACATACCCACCGGCCAGAGCATCCAACTCTTTATGCACCGGGAGGGTGTCCGCCTTAGAAGCACCATACTGAATCCCGGGCATGACCGATTGCGGCACTAAGCCGTAGTTCTGCATACAATACACCACATCATAAGCCGACCCTCCACCGGCGAAAGCTACATCGCCATACATACGGACACAATACTCGGCTCGGTCGAGCATTGTTTTGGAGACAACAAACATCTCCGAGAGGTCGTACTCTCCCTTCCCCATACGGAGGAGCTCGGACTCAATAAAGCCGAGGGTTGAGAAAGCCCAACACGTGCCGGAGCGGTGTTGGTCCTTAACAGGAGTGATGGCAATAGAGTCTATTGTCGTGAATTGGAAGCCCTCGACGGAATCGTTCTGCACGCTGTCAGCCGGTACGCTGTCCAGCATAAGGGGGGCTAAAAAAGCGAATAATAGTGTCTTCATATCTCTAAAATCGTTTATAAATTGCCAAATTTGGGGCAAAGATATAAAATTATTTGCATATATCCAAAAAAAATCGTACTTTTGCGCGCTAAAATGCGCAAAAATGTTTTTTTGATAGTAATGTGCATGAGTAGCATAATGATGGTGTATAGTCAAAAACTATCACACCCTGTTGCGTATTCAGCCAAGGATTCCGTTGTTATGCGTTACGACGGGACTGCTACGCTCCATGGGTCTGGGAATGTCCAATACGAGGCGATGGACCTGAAGTCCGACTATATCCGCTTCCATATGGACAGCAGTTTGCTCTATGCCCGCGGGGTGTATGATTCGATCGATGAGGAGTGGCACGGCAAACCTGTTTTCAAGGAAGGGAAAGACAGTTATGAGTCGAACGAAATAACCTACAACATGCAGACGCAGAAGGGGTTTATCCGCAATGTTGTGACGCAACAGGGAGAAGGATATATTGTCGCCGACAAGAGTAAGAAGAGCGAGAACGATGCCTTTATGATGGGAGGAGGAATGTACACGACGTGCGACGACCATGAGCACCCGCACTTCTACCTGAAGATGACCAAAGCCAAGGTTATTCCGAAGAAACATATCTCCACCGGTCCGGCGTATATGGTGGTGGGTGACGTGCCTGTGCCGTTAGCTATTCCGTTCGGTTTCTTCCCCTTCACGGACAGTTACTCAAGCGGACTGATTATGCCGACATTCGGTGATGATTATTCACGAGGTTTCTACCTACGGGGCCTCGGTTATTACTGGGCAATCAATGACTATATGGATCTCACGCTCACGGGCGATATATATACCCGAGGAACATGGGCGATATACGCTAAATCGAAGTATATCAAGCGCTATAAGTTTAATGGCAATATCGCGATTAACTACCGTGAAGATGTGACCTCAGAAGCCGGTCTGCCGGACCATTCGGTAGCGAAGAACCTCTCCATCCAATGGACACATACACAGGACTCTAAAGCCAATCCGTACACGAATTTCAGTGCGTCGGTCAACTTCTCGACCTCCGGTTACAACCGCTCAAACATCAACAGTTACTACAACGGGCAACTTAACTCGGAAAACACCAAGTCGTCCAGTATCAGTTACACGCAGCGCTTCCCCAACAGCCCGTGGTCGATCAGCATGAGTGCCCTTATCAGCCAACGCACCAAGGACTCGACCATTTCGCTCACACTACCCGACCTAACGGTCTCAATGACACGTATCTATCCTTTTAAGCGCAAGAACCCTGTCGGCAAAGAAAAGTGGTACGAGAAGATTAGCCTTACCTATAACGGAAACGCTAAAATATCCGCTTCGAGCCTGAACGAGAATTATATTCTGCACTCCCATTTTCTCAAGGACTGGAAGACCGGCCTCAAGCATACCGTCGCTTCATCGGCATCATTCATGGTCTTTAAGTACCTGTCTATCACACCAAGTATCAACCTGACCGACCGTATGTACTTTACGCGCGAGGAAAGGTATTGGGATTATGAGACGCAGCAGCTCGCTAAGGACACAACAACAGGGTTCTACAATGTGTTTGATTTCAATGTGGGACTAAGTATGAGCACGAAACTCTATGGTTTCTACACGCCCTTCAGGAAACTCTTCCCCAATAGTAAGGTCGATAAGTTCAGGCATGTACTAACACCGCACTTGAGTTTCAGTTACCACCCTGATTTCGGGACGAGTTGGTGGAACTATTACGGCACGTATGACCAACCCGTCTATTCGACCGAGAAGGATGCTTACGGGAGACTGATTCAGAAGGTCGATGCGGAAGGTAATCCGATGTATATCACGCAGAAGTACTCCAAGTTCCAAGGTCAGTTATATGGCAACACCTCTCAAGGCATGGCGGCAACGCTCGCCTTTGGTGTTGATAACAACTTGGAGATGAAGGTCGTTAACAGCAAAGACACCACGGGGGCACAACCCTTTAAGGTCATCAGCCTCATTGATAACCTCTCAATTAACGGCTCCTATAACTTTGCCGCGGATAGTATGAACTTCTCCAACTTCAGTGTTAATCTGCGTATTAAGATTCCGAAGGTCAATTACACCATCAACCTCTCCACCCAATTGGACCCGTACATGTACCAACTTAATGCCCTCGGTACCCCCGTCCGAACCAACAAGCAGTACTGGCATAACGGGCGTTTCCCGCACTGGACAGGTACAGGCGCAAGTATCAGTTATACCTTTAATAATGATACCTTCAAGAAGTGGTTTGGCAAAAAGGATAAGAAACCCAAAGCCAATACGGACCCTGTCACGATTGACGAGAGCGGAGAGGTCAGCAATGCCAAGACCTATTCGGGTCAGGACCGACAGTCCAAGTCGGATGACGATGGTTACACGAAGTTAGAGATGCCATGGAGCCTTACGATTAATTATTCTATAAGGTATGGCGCCGGGTCGGAGTTTGATTACGATAGAATGTACTACAAGATGGTGCTCACGCATAACCTGTCCTTCTCGGGCTCGCTCTCTCTCGGTAAGGGCTGGAAGGTCAGTGCCACAACGAGTTACGACTTCAAGGCGCATCAGTTCAGTTATACCAACTTCAATGTCAGTCGCGACCTGCACTGCTGGAACATGACGGCGTCGTTCGTGCCGTTCGGACCGTATGCCTCGTATACCTTCCACATAGGGGTTAATGCTTCTATGTTGGCGGACCTCAAATATGATAAAACAAGTACTAACAATACAAACAAGACTATAAATTGGTGGTAAAATGAATACAGTATCCATTGTTGGTCGCCCGAACGTGGGCAAGAGTACGCTTTTCAATCGTCTGACCCAGACGCGCAGAGCGATAGTAATGAACGAAGCCGGCACGACTCGCGACCGTCAGTACGGTCACTGCGAGTGGTGCGGACAGACCTTCTCCGTTATTGATACAGGCGGTTGGGTTGTCGGGTCAGAAGACACATTTGAGTCAGAGATAAACAGGCAGGTCAATGCCTCGTTGATAGACGCCGATGTGGTCATTCTCGTGGTTGATGTGAATGAAGGCGTCTCGCAGTTTGACATGGAAGTGGCGCACCTATTGAGACAAGCCGACAAGCCCACGCTTCTCGCCGTCAATAAGGTCGATGATTTCAGTCAGCAATACGGTGCAGCCGAGTTCTATAAACTCGGTTTGGGCGAGCCGTTCATCCTCTCGGCAGAGAATGGTTTAGGTTCCGGTGAGTTGTTGGATGAGGTGCTGAGACTCTTCAAGGAGGGCTCTGGCAATCAGGCTCTCCGGGACTCCGGGACTCAGGCAGACGGAGAGGAAGTAGCTCTTCCGCGTTTTGCCCTTGTCGGCAGACCTAATGCCGGTAAGTCCTCCCTGCTCAATGCCCTCATCGGTGAGGAACGAACGATAGTGACCGACATCGCCGGAACAACGAGAGACAGTATTTACACGCGGTACAATAAGTTCGGCAAGGACTTTTACCTTGTTGATACGGCAGGTATTCGTAAGAAAGCCAAGGTGATAGAGGACCTTGAATATTATTCTGTCGTAAGGTCTATTCGCGCGATAGAGAACTCCGATGTGTGTATTTTACTCATTGATGCCACGCGCGGCATTGAGGCACAAGACCTGCATATCTACCAAGTTATTCAGAAGAACAAGAAGGGTCTTATTGTTGCTGTCAATAAGTGGGACTTGGTAGAAGATAAATCCAACGCTGCGATTAAAGAGTTTGAGCGTGCTATTCGCGCACGGATGGCGCCGTTCACAGATTTTCCGATCATCTTCACCTCTGCCCTAACGAAACAGAGGATCTTCAAACTCATGGAGGAGGCACTGCGTGTCTATGACAATAAGTTCAGGAAGATTCCCACGGCACAACTTAACGAGAAACTCCTGCCGATCATTGAGACCACGCCTCCACCTGCTTGGAAAGGTAAGTATATTAAGATTAAGTACTGCACCCAACTGCCCAACACACAGGTGCCGTCCTTTGTCTTTTTCGCCAATCTGCCGCAGTATGTCAAGGAGCCGTATCGTCGTTTCCTCGAGAACAAGATTCGCTCCTTCTGGGACCTTACCGGCACACCTATTCAGCTCTTCATCAGACCGAAGTAAGGTGTCTGTAGGTGTTAATTAGGGCGATTTGTATGGAAAAAATAGCATTTTTTAATTAAAAGTGAAATATTTTTGCATACGTCAAAAAAAAGTTGTACTTTTGCGCGCTTGTTTTGCGGAATAGCCGTGAGCGAGCACCGCGAGCCGAATGGCGATGAAGATTATCGGGATAACATATTATAATGGCGAGGAAAGGATAGTGCTGAAGGGAGACTCGTCGCTGCTGAACAATAAGAAGCCTTTCTTCATGCCGGCAGAACATATGTCCCTTCGCGCGACACGGTGCATGGTGGTGCGTGTCTCGAGGTTAGGCAAGGCGATTGCCCCTACGTTCGCCTACCGCTACTACGATGCTACCGCTCACGGGCTGAACTTCTGGGACGAGACCCTCCTGAAGGAAGGCAAGTGGACAGAGGGATATTGCTTCGATTATAGCCTGTGCGTTGGGACATTTGAGATGCAAGGCGAAATGCAAGATGCAAGATGCAAGATGCAAAATGAAATGCAAGATGCAAGATGCAAAATGCAAAATGCAACGCCCTACGGGTTATGCAAAATGCAAGATGATTGGTCTTTGGTCGTGAGTATTGATGAGGCGATAGCGCGGGTGAGCAGGCTCATGACAATTAGGCAAGGCGACTATATCTTCATAGACCGTAAAGAGGAGCCGTTATGTCTCGTCAGAAATCAGATTATAGAGGAAAACGGGCTTTATTGCAAGATAAAATAAGGTGCTAATAAAGATTAATGCGTCCTATTAAGTACATAGTATTAGGTTTGTTCTGCTGCTTAAGTTTGAGCAGTCAGGCCCATAGTTATCGGGAACACTCCGTGCTGCAAAAAGGCCGGTGGGTGAAGGTATCTGTGCAGGAGAGCGGGGTTTATAAGCTCAGCGACTCAGACCTCCGAACCATGGGGCTTAACCCTGATTCGGTACGCATATACGGTTATGGCGGTGCTCAACTCACTCAAAACTTCCGCAAAAAGAAGATAGACGACCTGCCCGTTGTGCCGTTCTATCGCGGGAACGGCTATATCCTGTTCTACGCCCAAGGTGTGACAGACTGGGCATTTAATGGTGCGACATTCTCGCACACCTTCAACACCTATTCTACCAAAGGATACTACTTCCTAACCGACAACACGGGCGAGCGACGCTTACTGACTGCGCTCCACAGCACGACAGGAGGCACTTATACAGAGGTCAGGACCTACCACGAGTACCTTGTACACGAGCAAGATCTGCGCACACTCTTTGATCCTGATGAGGGAATTGAAGGGGGCGGGCAGTCGTTCTATGGTGAGAAGCTCAATAGCGGTACACCGTCCATCACTATTCCTATGACGCTCAGTCACACCCCCGTAACGGGTGAGAAACTGCTTATACATGCCGAAGTGGCAGGCTACTCCACCGAGCAGTGTCAATTCACCTTATCGGCTAATGGTTCCAGTGCCACCTGCTATACAGTAGCTTATTCGGATTTTTATACAAAAGGTACCACAGGGCGTATTAATGCTGAGTTTAACGCCGCTAACGCTCCGACTCAGAACATTAAACTCGCTTTTACCGCCGGTACCGATGCGGCGAACGGGTACCTCGATTATATAGAGTTAACGGCCATAGTTCCCCTGACGATGACGGGCTCTTCGATGGGTGTCCGCACAACGACCGGTTATGTCGATGGCGGTTGGGGTGACAGCCTGCGTTACCACTTAGCCGGCACTTCCTCAGAAACGCTGATATGGGACATTACCGACCACGACTCTATCTACGCCGTGCCGACGGAGCGCGTGGGTGATACGACGCGCTTCCTCGGGTATAACTACGATGGTATACGCCAATATGTGGCCGTAGACCCGACAGGCACTTTCCCGTCGCCGACCTATGAAGGCAAGGTCGTTAACCAAGACCTGCATAGGCTGAGAGATATTGATTATGTGGTTATTACTCCGGAGGCATTTATCTCCGCAGCCCAGATGATTACCGACCTCCACGAAGAGGTGGATGGTCTGACGACGGCTATTGTGACGGACGAGCAGGTTTATAATGAGTTTTCCTCCGGAACCCCCGATGCTACGGCATATCGTTGGATAATGAAGATGCTCTATGACCGCGCTGCAGCAGGGGACGGGGCTCCACCGCAGTACCTCATGCTGATAGGTAAGGGGACTTTCGATAACCGCAAGCTTCTCCCGTTATCAGGCTATAACACTCTCCTCACCTATCAGGCCAAGAACTCCACCGTAGAGACATCTGCTTATGCGACAGACGATTATTTCGGGTTCTTGGATGACAATGAAGGTGAGTCAGATATCACTGGACGCATGGATATAGCGGTTGGTCGTCTGCCGGTGATTGACCTGGAGGAAGCCACCGTCATCGCTGAAAAGATTAGACGCTACTACTTACAACCCAGTTACGGGAACTGGCGGAGTAAGATGGTCTTCCTGGCTGATGACGGCGACCGTAATCTGCATACACAAGTAGCCGAAGCCGGAGCTGAACCTGTACGACTGAAGAACCCCAATTTCGCGGTCAATAAGATTTACTTAGATGCCTACACGCAGAATAGTACGGCTTCCGGCGAGACCTATCCTTTAGCGGAGAACAAGCTTGTCAACATGTTGAACTCCGGTGTACTATTCATGGATTATTCGGGGCACGGGAGTACCAAAAACATAACGAGTGAGAATGTTCTCACGATCGCCACTATTGAGGCACTGACAAACGCCAATAAGTTAAGTTTCTGGACATTAGCGACATGCAACACGAGCCACTACGATAAAGGCGGTGAGCGGTGTATGGGCGAAATAGCATTGCTGCATCCTCATGGAGGCGCCATAGGTGTGCTCTCCCCCACCCGCACGGTCTATGCCTCTAATAACAAGGTCATCAACGGATATATATGTGACACGCTCTTTGCTCATGATGTGAACCATACCTACTACATGACGATAGGTAAAGCAGCGCAGTACGCGAAGAACAAGACGGGTAACGATATCAACAAGCTCCCTTATGTGCTATTCGGGGACCCGGCTCTCAAGCTCGCCTTCCCTTCGGATTATCAAGTGAAGACAGAAGCCGTAGCCGATACTGTTTCTGCTCTTCTTGTCGATACGATTCGCGGCTATATCCAGACGGAAGATGGCGATACAGCGACATGGTTCAACGGTAAGGTACAAGTGACGCTGTACGATAAGTTACAGCAGATTACGACTCTCGACAATGACGAGGCAGACGAGTCCCGCAAAGTGAAGGTGACCTATAATGACTACCCCTCTATATTGTTCAACGGCACGACGGATGTGACGCGCGGTCGGTTCGCCATGCCCTACCGCGTCCCTAAGGACATTCGTTACAACTACGGTTCCGGGCGCATTCTCTACTATGCCTATGACCCTGAAGCCCATGAAGAAGCAGCCGGTCATTATGAGCAATTCGTGGTTGGTGGTTCGACCCGCAACATCACCCTCATGGACACGATAGGTCCCGAGATACGGGTTTACCTGAATAATCCGTCCTTCGCCGATGGTGACAAGACTTTTGAGACACCGCGTTTCTACGCCGACCTATACGATGAGAGCGGTATCAACACGGCCGGAGCCGGCATAGGTCATGACTTGCTCTTAGTCATTGATAACGAGATAGCGCAGACCTACTCTATGAACGACTACTTTATGTCCACCAACAATAGTTACACAACAGGACAGGTTAACTACCAATTATCGGCCCTCTCCGAAGGACCGCATCAATTGTTCTTCCGGGCGTGGGACCTTACTAATAACTCGAGCAGCAGGACGCTCAATTTTGAAGTGGTCAAGAACCTCAGCCCTACGGTTTATAACATGATTGTTTATCCTAATCCGGCTCCTGCTAGTGGCAGTGTCCATGTACACCTCGATTATGACCGAAGTGAGTCGATATGTGAGATGAGTTTCTACATCTACGACATTGCCGGGCACCTCGTATGGTCTCACAGCCAAAGCAATAGCGAAGATATAACATGGGACCTCAGCAAGATGGCAGTTACACCCGGACTATATATCTACCAAATGCGGATAAAAGCTACCAACACCGGCGAGAGTGTTAAACAAGGTAAGATACTTGTGACACATGAAAGTTGAAAGTTGAGAGTTGAGAGTTTGTTTTTTCCGGGTTTCCAGGAGACCAGGTGCCCTTTTTAAGAGTTAAGAGTTGAGAGTTAAGAGTTAAGAGTTAAGAGTTAAGAGTTAAAAGTGCGCACGAAGGGCGATGATGGATTATAGATGTTAGATTTTGGATTATAGATTATAGATTAAAGAGATGAGGGCGGAAGCCGAACTATTAACTACTCCTAAATGACGAACAATGCCTATGAAGCAAAATTAAGAAGATGCAAAATGAAATGCCGGTATAGCAGGATGCAGAATGCAAAATGAAATGCAAGATGCAACGCCCTACGGGCTATGCAAAATGCAAGATGCAGAATGCACAGGTTTCATGCAAAATGCACGGTATAGCAGAATGCAAAATGAAAGAAATTAACAAACAAAATAATCAATAATGAAAAAACTATTTGTATCTATTACGGCCCTTGTTATGGCTATGTCGCTGTGGGCTGTGGACGAAACGCTCAATCCTTTAATTACGGCTATGCCGTCTCTATCCATTGCTCCTGATGCCCGTGCGGCAGGTATGGGTGATATTGGTGTTGCCACATCAGCAGACCAAAACGCTCAGTACTGGAACCCCGCTAAGTTTGCTTACTTGAGTTCGCACGGCGGCATAACCGCTAACTACACGCCTTGGTTACGGAAGTTGGTAGGCGATATTGACCTTGCTCACCTTGAGGGCTACTATAAGTGGGACGACATTCAGGGTATAGCAGGTTCGTTCACCTATTTCTCGATGGGTAATGTGGCACTGACTAATGCCGCAGGTGAGTCTGTAGCTACGGCTAAGCCGAATGAGTGGGCACTTGATGTGAGTTACTACCGCCAACTGCACGAGTTTGTATCTATGTCCGTCGCTCTGAGGTTCATGTACTCCGATTTGACCAACGGTATCAACTACTCCGGTAGTGGTTACAGCCAGGACTATCATGCTGCATGGACCATGGCCGCCGACATAGGTCTGTACTACAATCAGCCTATTGAGTTGCCGATGGGCACGAGCCATTTCCGTCTCGGTTTCACGTTGAAGAACCTCGGCGGTAAGATGACCTATAACGATGTAACGCGGAACTTCATCCCTGCGTCCATGAACATCGGTGTTGCTTATGAATTGCCCTGTGACCAATATAACTTCCTCACGTTCAGTGTAGAAGCCAACCGTTTGATGGTACCTTCTCGTTTATCCCGCTATGCAGCCAACCAAGACTCCACGTCTGCCGGTTTCCAGCGTATGACGGATACCGAGTACTCCGAGTTGAGTTCGGTGAAGGGTATTTTCCAGTCGTTCAACGATGCCCCCGGTGGTGCTGCTGAAGAGTTTAATGAAGTGTCCTGGGGTGCCGGTATAGAGTATACGTACAATCACCAGTTCTTTGCCCGCATAGGTTATCGGTACGAGAACTTCTATAAAGGTAACCGTAACTATGTGACTTTCGGTGCCGGTTTCCATCTGTCGATTGTGAGTTTGGATGTCAGTTACTGTTTAGCGACGGCTTCCACCAATCCGTTGGACCAGACGATGCGTTTCACGCTTGGTTTCGATCTGGCGGGTATCAAGGATCTTGTTAACAACCGGAAATGAGGATTGGTTGTGGATATGATGTACACGCGTACGCTCCCGGGCGCGAATTATGGCTCGGGGGTGTGCGTGTGCCCTATTCGCAAGGTTTAGACGGGCACTCGGATGCTGATGTGGCCATTCATGCGCTCTGCGATGCGCTCTTAGGTGCGGCAGCACTGAGAGATATAGGTTATCACTTCCCCGACACAAAGGGCAATGCGTATGAGGGTATTGACTCGAAGGTGCTCCTGCAGCGTGTGATGGAGATGGTCCGCGAGGCGGGGTATGAGCTGAGTAACTGTGACATCACCATTGCCGCGCAAGTACCGAAACTCAGTCCGTACATTGCGTCCATGCGTGCGTGCCTCAGTCAGGTGATGGGCGTTAGCGTTGGGCAGGTTTCCGTCAAGGCGACGACCACGGAGCACTTGGGTTTTGTGGGTCGTGAAGAAGGTGTAGCCGCTTATGCGGTGGTGTTACTATGTTAGGACTCATTTCATATATAGCAGAACTCATTATGACGATGGTCTCGTTAGGGGGCGATCCACAGGTTCTTGCAGAGCAGGGTCCGTATATCTACATCCGTATGGCAGACTCGTGCTATGTGGAGGGGTATAACTATGGTGACTCAGCCGTTGTTGTTGAGACGGTATGTGCGCCGCTTTGTGCTTCGTACGTGCGCGTATATAATACCGAAGGAATACCGCTCCGCGATATTCCCTACCCTCCGGACGGTATGCTGCATGCAGCGCATATCGACTCTATCGGTGCTGTCCATTGGACGAATACCACCTCGTCTCTTTTAGACGAAAGTGAGTGCCGGTGATTATTCCGTTCCCTCTCTTTTGGCGGCGACGGCGGCGGCGAAGAGGCGCATTTCCTTGAGCATTGCGTTAACCCCATTGGTACGGGAAGGAGAAAGATGTTCCCTCAGTTGTATTTCGTCTAAGAAATAGAGGTCGGCCTCCACAATCTCCTGCGGTGTGTGCCCGCTGAGGACCCGTATGAGCAGAGCCACAATGCCCTTAACGAGTATAGCGTCGCTATCACCCTTGAAGATAATACATTGTTGGTGAGAGGGGGCAGTTGTTCCCTCTTCTACTTGGCCGTAAAGCCAGACCTTAGACTGGCAGCCATCAATGAGGTTACTATCCGTGCGTGCTTCTTCCGGGAAGGGCTTAAGGCTATTGCCGTACTCGATCAGTAGTTGATAACGGTCCATCCAGTCCTCGAACTCCGAAAACTCCTCTATGATGGCGTCTTGTATGTCGTTAATAGTGGTCATGATACGATGTGAAATAATATATCTGCTATGCGTTCGTCGTCTTGTTCGGAGGGTTCCGTGATGCCGAGGACCTCTTCTACCTCAAAAACATGGTTGGCTTGTGCATAGAAGGGTTCACGGGCTTCTAATTGGGGAGTGATGAACGCTATCAGTTCCTCCTCTGTTCTGCCTTGCAGCACCGGTCGTTCGCTCAGGTCGGTGAGCAATAGGCGTTTGGCGATATTACGGGGTGTCCACTTGAGGTAGAAGCTTGTTCCCAGTTCGCGCAAGCACGCCATATTGTCCTCATAGGTCGGGTAGCCTCCGCCTGTAGCGTAAACGACATTCTCGTAAGGTGCCATGTCGGCGATATCCTCAAGGACATACTTTTCCTTGCGCCGAAAAGCGTCTATGCCATACGCATGTATATAGGCAGCAGGTGTCATGCCGTGCATTTGTCGGAAGGCTTCATCAAGGTCGACGAAGTACCAACCAAGTTTATCGGCAAGCAGTCGTCCGACCGTGGACTTGCCGGCACCCATATAACCTACTAAATAGATAGGTGTCATCGTTGGCGTTACGAGATAATAGTCTGGTTAGCGAAACGGAGTTCCCGTCCCGGATAGAGGGCAGGCCATTGGGTATTATGGGTTGAGAGTAGCACGGTTATACCGGCTTTACTGATGCCGTGGAGCAGGTCCATGATTTCCTTTCCCGTTTCGGCATCCAGGTTGCCTGTCGGTTCGTCGGCGAGGATGACATCGGGTGTATTGAGGAGTGCTCGTGCTATAACGACCCGCTGCTGTTCCCCACCGGAGAGTTGGTAAGGCATTTTGTAGGCTTTGGTTTCCATGCCCACTTGGGAGAGGATGTCCTGAATATGGGATTTCATGGTGGTTTGCTTCCTCCAACCTGTGGCTCGCAGGACGAACATGAGGTTCTCTTCTACGGAGCGGTCTGTCAGGAGTTGGTAGTCTTGAAAGACTACCCCGAGCCGTCTCCTCAAGTAGGGGAGTTGCCGGCGGCGAATGTGTAACATATCGTAGTCTAATACATTCGCCATTTCCGAGTCCTTGTGGAGGGGGAGAGCGCCGTAGAGTGATTTGAGGAAAGTGGATTTGCCGGTACCTACCTTCCCCAGCAGGTACACGAACTCGCCGGGTGCAATAGCCAGATTGACATCCTGCAGGACGATCTGCTCTGCTTGGCAGAGTTTGACGTTCTGATATTCAATTAGATTACTCATTGAGTTTTGCTTCGAGGTCCTCTTTCTGCTGTTTGAGTTTGTCTATCTTCTTCTGCATATCTTCTACCAGTTTATTGGCTCCCTTGCTTTTTCCGGTGAAGAAGAGGATGTTGTTTTCGGCTGTTTTGATTTCCTTCTCGAGGTTCTCGTACATGCGTATGAGTTTGGCTCGGTCGCCGCCGGCGATGATATTGTTTTCTCGGTTGCGTTTATTCTCGGCACGTTGTTGGTTGAACGCCACGCGTTTACGCTCGAAGAAGGTGTCGCATGCCTCACTGAATTTTTTCCAGAGTTCTTCGCTGTACTTACGCGCCACGGGGCCTACTTCCTTCCACTCCTTTTGGAGTGCCACGAGTTTCTCGGTAGCTTCCTGCCACTCCTCGCTATCCTTCAGTGCCTCCGCTTGTTCAAGGAGGTTACGTTTCTTCTTCAGGTTATCCCCGAAGACCTCGCGCACATTCTTATAGAAAGCCGTTTTGGCGCTGAAGAACTTGTTGCACAGTTCGCGATACTCCTCGTAGATAGCGGTATTTTGTTTCTTAGGTGCAAAACCGATAGTGCGCCACTCGTTCTGAATCGCTTGTACTTCGGCCGTCATCTCGTCCCATTTCCGGGCGCTCTTAATATTCTCGTAGTCCAGTGCTTTTAGTTGCTCGATGAGGGCTTGTTTTTTGACGAGATTCTCCTGTTCTTTCTCGTGTAGTGCGTCGAAGTAGGCTTGGTGTTTCTTATTGATAACGGACGATGCTGTTTTGAAGCGTTCCCATGTTTCTTCACGCAGTTCGCGTGCTACGGGTCCTATCTCAGCCCACTCCTCGTGGAGTTGTTGTAGGGCACGGTTAGCTTCGACGATATTGGGGTTCTCAGCGAGTTTCTCGGCTGCCTCAATCAGCAGGTTTTTGAGTTCGAGGTTCTTCTTGAGGTCCAGTTCCTTTAGTTCGATATTGATTTTGACGAGGTCATAGAACTGTTCTTGGTACTGTTGGTACTCCTTGCGGACGGCTTGTGTTTTGGTAGCAGGCACGGCTCCGATGTTTTTCCACTCCGCCTGCAGCTCGCGCATTTTCTTAAGGTTATCTCCCATCACATCGCCGGCATCTTCTGCCCCTGCCAGTTCCTTCATTTGTGCCAGGATATTCTCCTTGCGGAGTAGGTTTTGCTGCTCTTCTTCGGCTTGTTGTTTCGCTGCTTGTGCTCTTTTCTCTTTGTAGACATTGAGCATATCGCGGAACTGTTGTTCCAGCTCATCGAGTGCGGGTTGCCAGTTCTCGAGGGTTTCTCCGGCGGCTGCAGCCTCTTCCTCCGCCTTGGTTTTCAGGGCAGCTTGCTCCTCATGATAGAGGCGATAGAACTTGGTTTTCAACTCATCTACCTGCTCTTTAATAGCAGTTACATCTTGCTCTAACAGTGCTTTCAGCTCATCTACGAGCGTTTGTTTCTCATTAGTCATATATAAATATCAAATAATCGCGCAAAAGTAATACTTTTTTCTCACTTATGCAAAAAAAATCGTATTTTTTCATGCAATTCGGCTATAAACTTCACAATCGAGGCATTTTCCTTGTTCACAACAGGTTTGATAGAGGTGTATCAGTGCTTGTGTGTCGGCGGCGTTTCGGACGCCTTGCCCTAAGGTCTGCCATTGGCGGATGATGCGGTTGTTCTCGGGAGGGATCTGCTCAATGAGTGTGAGTGCCTCTTTCTCTTTGCCGTACGCGTACTTGAAGGGCACCACGACATTGATGAGCAATATATCTATGGAATCTCGCCCCATCCCTGTGCTGCCGAACAAGTCTCGCAGGGTATCCGGGTCGTTAATATCAATGATTTTAGAGAAGAGGAACTCGCTGTTATAGAAGAGTTGTGCGAACTGCCTTATGCGTGTTTCGGGGGCGTTCTGTGGGCGCATATGGCCTTTCTTCCAGAGGGAAGGAGCCATCGGTTGCAGGCCGAACTTATGCTGCATGAAGGCATACTCTTGTAGGAGTTTGCGGTGTTCGGTATTGTTCTCTTGCAGTAATCCGCTCTGTCCCAACAGGATGGCCTCTAACTGAAAGAGGCTGCTGCGGTGTTTATTAAGGACGGCCAGTGGTGTTTCCTTGGCGAGTTTCTCAAAGGGCACGCCGTTGGTATGAAAGCCGAAGTAGTGTGCCAAACTGATATAGAAGGCTTGTCTCCAATCGTTGTGGCTGATGAGTAGCAGTCGCTCGATTGAGTCTTTCTTGCACAGTAGTCGGCGCATGAGCATGGTGTGTTTCCAGTCAGCGGTCAGTAGTGAGGGGGCTTGCAGCAGTTGTCCTCCGCAGGGGTGGGTCATGAGTGCTTCGTCCATGCCCCGTGCTTGGCTGAGCCATTCGGCAACCCAATCGCGTTGTTCGGGCAGGTTAAGTTCCATCTGGTCCAAGGCCTCACCTTGGGTATTGAAGACCTGCTTGTCCGCCTTCCGCACGACATGCATGATGATATTGTCGTAGGCAGGATTAAGATGGTGCTTATGGGTGTACCAGTCGCTTCCGGTGACATGTATCTCCACATTGCCTACTATTTCAACGGCTTGCGTTTCGTCGCGGTTATAGACCTTGAGTCGCACATCCGAGAAGTCCGGTCCGGCGTCTAAGTTGTGCTTACCGACCGCGATAATCTCGACCTTGCGTCCGTCGGTTGTGTACTGGGGGTATTGTCGGGCGAAGCCTTGCTGCCAAATATAGTGTAGGATAATCTCGGGCATATGGATACGGATTGTGCATTTATGGTTGCAAAAGTACTAAAAAATTTGGATGTGTCCAAAAAAAGTTGTACTTTTGCTATCCAAATCCCCTATAGTATGAAAAAACACATTCTCTTTCTCCTTCCGTTGCTGTTAGTAGCCTGTCATCGTGCTCCTCAAGTGCTGACCCGATCGGGTTTCGTTCAAGGCTTTATAGCCGACCAAGTAGAGACTTATCTTGGTGTGCCGTATGCGCAAGCGCCGATAGGCGATTTGCGGTGGCGCGAGCCGCAAGCCGTTCAGCCGTATGACACGGTGCTGATGGCCGACCATTTCCGTGCCGACCCTATCCAAATGACTTACTATAGCGATATGATTTTTAGGGGTAAGGGGCAAAGTGAGGACTGCCTCTACCTCAATATCTGGAAGCCCGCCAAGAGCGATGCGCCGCTCCCTGTGCTCATTTACTTCAATGGTGGTGGTTGGACGGGCGGTTCGGGGTCTGAGCCGCGCTATGACGGGCATAATATCGCCAAGAAGGGCCTCATCGCTATTACGGCTAATTACCGGTTGGGGATCTTCGGTTTCATGGCTCACCCCACCCTCACCGCTCGCTCGGAGCACCACACATCGGGCAATTACGGACTTCTTGACCAGGTTGCAGCCATTCAGTGGGTGAAGGACAATATAGCAGCCTTTGGTGGTGACCCGCACCGCATTACGATAGCCGGTGAGTCGGCAGGCTCGTTCTCCGTATCGGTCATGATGGCGTCGCCGCTTGCCAAAGATAATCTCGCGGGCTGTATCGGCTCCAGCGGAGCTGAGTTTGGACCGCGATATAGTGCTGTGCCGCTTGCCGAAAACGAACAGAAGTACGCCCACTTGATGGAGATGAAAGGGCTCAAGATAGAGGAGTTGTTATCAGCTTCTGCGGGAGATCTGGTGCAACTTTTTTCGCCCATGGGGATGTCAGCGGCATCGATTGACGGGTACTTATTGACGGAGCCGGTAGAGGAAACCTTTCTGAAGAACGAGCAGGCACAAGTCCCGCTGCTTGCCGGTTGGAACAGCAAAGAGATGTCCCCCTCGTGGATTATGAGCGGGGACTATAGTCTGCAGGCATTCCGGCGGGCACAGGGTCTGCTCTTTGGCGACCGATGGGACGAGGTGCTCGCCCTTTATGCTATTCGGACAGACGAAGATGTGCTGTCCCAGAAGGGTATAGACCTGATGTCGGACATGTTCACGGGTCTCGCGACTTGGACATGGTGTGAAGCCCATCGAGTGGCGGGACACAAGGTTTATCGGTACTATTTCCTGCCGGCTCGACCGAGTGAGAGTGACGGTTTGTCGCCGGATGGTGCCGTCCATTCCGCAGAGATTGAATATGCTATGAATAACCTTAGTGGCAATAAGGTCTATCGCTGGAGTACCGCCGATTACGTCTTAGCCGACCGCTTCTCGACCTACTATGCTCGGTTCGTCAAGAGCGGTGTCCCGTCCGATACATGGGACGCTTTGTCGGAGAAGGGCGAAACAATGCTTCTCGACCGCGACTCGTGCTATGTCCTCAACCGCCATGAGGTCGATGAACGCTACCGCGCCCTGCTACAGGTGGGCTTTTAGCAGAATAAAGAGTGTAAATACCAAAAAATCCAACTTTTTTTGCATCTTGCATAGCCCGTAGGGCGCTACATTTTGCATTTCCAATCGTTGTCAATTTTCGGTCAAGTTTCCGTCACGGTTACATGCGCGACATAGTCGTGCATCGAACGCTTATCGAACGCCTATCGAACACTGACCTTAGACAGACCTCAACTTTCAACTTTCAACTTTCAACTTTTAACTTTGCCACTTTAGCCCTCTGGGCGCACTTTTAAAGAGGGCACCTGGTATCCTGGTATCCCTGTCTCCTGGTCTCTAGAAAAATACCCTCTCGCCGCCTACTGCTCCTACCTCCCCGCCCCTTACGGGGAGGGGAGGAGTGTCTGTTAGGGCGGCGGCGTCGCAGATTACCTTTATAAACGATAAAAAGTAGACTTTTTATCAAAAAATCACATTTTATTTGCGTATTCCAAAAATTTGTAGTATCTTTGCAGGCGGAAATGGGAAGCCCCACCCCCGACCCCTCCCCGTGATGGGAGGGGAGGTGGTGTCTGCTGGGGGTAGTTTCCGGGTTCCCAGGAGACCAGGTGCCCTTTTTGAAAGTTGAAAGTGCGCCCGGAGGGCTAAAGTTGAAAGTTGAGAGTTAAGAGTTTTTAATACAATATTATGAGAACACAGTTTACCATTTTTTTGCGCATGGTGGTGCTTGTGTTGGTAGCAGTGCAGTTGAGCAGTTGCGTCAACACCTTGACAGGCAAGATTATGCTTCAAGACCCCATTAAGCCCATTTTGATGGAGGGCGATTCCCAGACGGTTTATGTCACGGATTATGTGCCCCTGTTAGTGGCAGAGAGACGTCTGCAGGAAAGGATGACGGTACTTTCGACCGGACAGATTGGCAATATCCGTCTCAACGAAAGGCCCGACTGCATTGACATCGTCATGCTTCCTGCCAAGCCAGTTCTGCGAACCCTTGTGAGTTTGGCCTACGAGGAGACTGAAGGCACTATTCAAGTCGGCACCCTTACCCCGTTAGAGGGCGTTAAGTTATGCGCCTATGCTCAAAACCGTCGTTTGGATGACGATGCGATAAGTCCCGACTCGGATGGCACATTCACTATTCTGCTCAAGAATGTGCCCCGCTCTATCAAGAAGCTTGACACGTGGTACTTGCGGGTATATGGTGAGACGGGGAGTCACTTACTCAACGATTTGCTCATTCCGATGCACAAGGACAAGCCGGTGACGGATGTGTCCGCGCTTAACAGGCACATGGCTCACAGTCAGGTGCTATACTCCCTGATGGTGGATCGGTTCTACAACGGCAATTCCGCCAACGATTGGAAGATGAACGAGGCGGATGTGTTGGATATTGTGGACTATCAAGGTGGCGACTTAGCCGGCATAACGGCAGCCATAGAGAGCGGTTATTTTGACAGTTTGGGTGTGAACACCTTATGGGTCAGTCCGTTGAGCCAAAACCCCTACACGGCATGGGGCTATTATCCATTCCCTAACGGCAATAAGTACGATGCGACCAAGAAGTACACCAAGTTCAGTGCCTACCACGGTTATTGGCCCATTTATATCACCGCATTGGAGAAGCGTTTTGGTACCGAGGATGAGTTACGGGCCTTGTTATTGAGCGCCCACGCGCACGACATCAATGTCATTTTGGACTATGTAGCGAACCACATGCACATTGAGTCGCCGACCTTCCAAGCCCATCCCGACTGGCACACCGACAGTATTTTGCCGGATGGCAGGCGCAATTTCGAGTTATGGGACGATGCCCGTTTGACGACTTGGTTCGACAAGCATATTCCCACATTGGACCTTGAACGCGAAGAAGTGCGCGACGCCATGACCGATAGTGCTTTAGTGTGGTTAGAGAAGTACGATTTGGACGGTTTCAGGCACGATGCCTGCAAGCATATTCCTGAGAGTTACTGGCGGTTGTTCGGTCAGAAGTTAGCCGAGCGTTTTCCGGACCGCGCCATATGGATGATAGGTGAGACCTACGGTTCTCCGGAGCTCATCAATCGCTATGTCAAGACGGGTATGTTGGATGCGCAGTTCGACTTCAATGTTTATTTTACGAGTCGTGAGGCTTTATGCAACGCCAACGGCAAGGGGATGCGCGATGTGGAGCGGAACATTTTGATGAGTTTAGCCACCTATGGTTCCCACCACACGATGGGTAACATCAGCGGAAACCACGACCAGATACGTTTTGCGTCCATTGCCGGTGGTGCCATTGACATCAACGCCTATGGTAAAGAGGAAGGTTGGACCCAAGAGATAGGAATCGGTGATGCCGAGAAGGCCTACAAGCGTTCCCTCCTATTAGAGGTGCTGAACCTGACTATACCCGGTGTGCCCTGTATCTACCAGGGTGACGAGTACGGTGAGGTTGGCGGCAATGACCCCGACAACCGGCACATGATGCGTTTTGGCGACAAGCTCACTGCTCAGGAGCGTGCTTTTCGTGCGCAAGTGCGCGAGCTCATCCGTTTGCGTCGCAGCCACATGGCCTTGCTCTACGGCGATTATATCCCCGTGTACAGCGACGATGATGTATTGGTGTATGAGCGTCACTACTTAGGTGAGCGTTTCCGCATTCGTATAGACCGTCAGACTCTCGATTACGCCATACTTGACCTCTCTGCGCCGAGTGTTACGGGTTCTTACGCGAAAGGTGCCGATGTCAGTTGGGTGAGTGAGATGGAGCAGTACGACATGTTGTTTAGGGACTTAGACGGTACGCCCAAGGACCTCTTTGCGGTTATCCGCGACAACGGCTGCAACTCGGTTCGTCTGCGCGTATGGGTGAATCCCCGGAAGGGTTTTAGCGATAAGGACGACCTATTGTCTCTTGCTAAGCGTGTCCAGGCTAAGGGCATGCGTCTGATGGTGGATTTTCACTATAGTGACCATTGGGCAGACCCTGGTCAACAATATGCCCCTAAGGCATGGGAGAACATGTCCGTGAGCGAAATGAGTGCGGCTCTTGCCTCGCACACTCGTGAGGTCTTGGAAGCTCTGAAAGCCGAGGGCATCACCCCCGAGTGGGTGCAGGTAGGGAATGAAACGACGACGGGTATGTGTTGGCCTATTGGCAAGATTTTCAACGCGGACTGGTCGGACAACGAGGGTGCTTGGCAGAACTATGCCCAATTGAGCAATGCCGGTTATAAGGCGGTGAAAGAGGTGTTCCCCGAGGCAATCGTCATTGTACACCACGATAATGCTTTCAACACGGAAGGTCTGACATGGTTCTACGACCGGCTGCAGTCCTACGGTGGTCAATGGGACATGATCGGTTTAAGCCACTACCCCACGACCCAACCCAAGTATACTTGGCAACAAATGAACGCCATGGCGGCTCACTCGGTGAGGGTGCTGCACGAGCGTTACGGCAGCCCTGTGATGTTGGTAGAGATAGGCGGTCAAGGCGATAACGAGGCAGAAGCGTTTGCTATTCTTGACGATATGCGGAACCGTTTGGACAGCCTGGATTATATGAAAGGCATCTTCTACTGGGAGCCCGAGAGTTACCGCTACACCAAGGACTGGTTTTGGGCAGGCTATGACAAGGGTGCTTTCAATACCCAAGGACAACCCAACAAAGGCTTATTACGATTATGGGATTAATTATAGTATATATCAGTACGCTCCTGAGCACATGGAACTTTGCTCCTGAGCAAGAATGGAACGAAATGCCAAAAACGGATGACCCTTCCTGGCAAGTAGTTAATGTGCCCCACGACTGGGCCATCCGTGGTGACTTTGACCGCAGCAACGACTTGCAGGTGACCACGATCGTGCAGAACGGTGAGACCAAGCCTTCCGCCAAGACGGGTCGTAGCGGGGGTTTGCCGTGGATGGGTCGCGCCTGGTACACGACGACCTTTGAGGCTTCGCCCGACCGGAACAAGGTCTATTACCTGCTCTTTGACGGTGCGATGAGCCAACCGCAAGTGTGGGTCAATGACGAACTGGCAGGCGAGTGGCAGTACGGGTACACAAGCTTCTATATCGACATTACGCCTTATGTCAAGTACGGAACAAACGATATAGCCGTACGACTGGAGAACGAGGAAGAGTCCAGTCGCTGGTACCCGGGAGCAGGTTTGTACCGAAATGTTCACCTTATTGAGACCGGCAAGACCCATATTCCCATTTGGGGCATTCGTACCACCACGCCCTATGTGAGCGACAGTCTCTGCACGGTAGAGGTGGAGGTAGAGGTCTATAATGCCCTTAACGGCACGGAAGTGACGACAGAGATTCTCGCTCCGCATTTCCGCCGTGGCGGTCCTAAGCAGTGGCGCGTTGTCGCTACCATCAAGGGACAGAAAGGTGTGGCCGTGATTACTAATCCTAAGCTATGGAGCCCCGAACACCCGCACCTCTACAAGACCCACACCTATGTGCGGGTGAAGGGTGAGTTAGTGGACGAGCGTGAAACGACCTTAGGTCTCCGTAAGATAGAGTATGTACCCGGTATCGGTTTTATGCTCAATGGTGCGGTGCGCAAGTTCCAAGGCGTTTGCCTTCACCACGACTTAGGTCCTCTTGGTGCCGCCGTACACGAAGACGCTATTCGTCACCAGTTGACGCTCCTCAAGGACATGGGTGTAGACGCTATTCGTACCAGCCATAATCCTCCGGCACCGGAGCTCGTCCGTCTCTGCGAAGAGATGGGCTTGATGATGATGGTTGAGTCCTTTGATGTCTGGACACACAATAAATGCCGCAACGGCTATGCCTCCCTCTTCTACAAGTGGGCAGAGAGCGATATAACCAACATGGTGCTGCGCTATAGGAACAGCCCAGCCGTGGTGATGTGGTCTGTGGGTAATGAGGTATGGGATCAGACCTACAGCAACGGTTATCTGACCGCGCGTTACCTGCAGCAGATAGTGCATCGATTGGACCCCACCCGCCCTGTGACCTGCGGTATGGACCAGGTACTGAGTGTGTTGGATAACGGTTTTGCTGCCGAGTTTGACATCCCGGGCTTCAACTATCGGACGATGCGCTACCAGGAGGCGTATAACAAACTGCCGCAGAAGCTTATTCTGGGTTCGGAGACGGCATCGACTGTTTCCTCTCGCGGCAGTTATCACCTGCCCGTTATCATGGGTCCCGACAGGCTGCACAAGGACCAACAGTCCAGCGGTTACGATGTGGAGTATTGCGCTTGGAGCGGTTTGCCCGACCAAGACTTCCAGTTGCAAGACGATTATAGATGGACCATCGGTCAATTCATTTGGACGGGTATAGACTACTTAGGTGAGCCGTCGCCCTACGACACCGATGCATGGCCGAGCCACAGTTCGTACTTCGGAGCGATTGATTTGGCTTGTCTGCCGAAAGACCGGTACTACCTCTACCGCAGTCAGTGGAACAAGGCCACGCCGACCCTGCATGTTCTCCCCCACTGGAACTGGAGTGGCGGCACCGTACCCGTTTATGTTTACACCTCCTACCCTTCTGCCGAGCTGTTCGTCAATGGTAAGAGTTATGGCAAGTTGCGTTTCGCCAGTGCCGAAGAAGCCGAGCGTCTCCGCAAAGGAGAGAAAATTGAGGGTGTCTCTGAGATGCCGACCCTCGCCACCTTCGATATTCCCGAATGGGGTTCTGCGCCAAGGCCCGACCTGCTGCCGCGCTACCGGCTGATGTGGCATCATGTGAAGTACCAAAAAGGCGAGCTCAAGGTGGTTGCCTACAACGAGGACGGCTCCGTAGCCGATGAGAAGATTATCCGCACAGCCGGCAAGCCTGACCACCTTGATATTGTTTGGGCGAACAAGGATGAGCACCCCCGAGAGCTGAAGTACATGACCGTTCGCGTAGTGGATAAGGACGGCAACCTGTGCCCGGAAGCCGGTAACCTGATTACCGCGCAGGTCAAGAGCGGGCGCTTCTATGGTGCTGCCAATGGCGACCCGAATTGCCTTGACAACATGACTAAACCACAGATGCATGCCTTCAAGGGCATGGCGACCTTCATCGTCTCTAAAGACGCAGATGTTGAATTTAAACTAAAATAATGCACATGAAAAAACTAATGATTCTCGCCCTGGCAGTGCTGAGTTTGGCTGCCTGCGGCAAAAAAGAAGTGGTTATTCCCTCCGGTGCTCACACCTCCTGGGCGTATAACACCACTATTTATGAGTTAAACACGCGTCAAGCGACCGAGGCAGGCACTTTTGCTGCCGCAGAAGCCCTGCTGCCCGAACTGAAAGAGAACGGCGTAGACATCATCTGGGTGATGCCCTGCCAACCCATTGGTCAGATTACCCGTAAGGGGACGCTCGGTTCGTACTACTCGATTATCGACTATTGCGCCATCAATCCTGAGTTTGGCACCATGGACGACTTCAAGCACTTCCTCACGAAAGCACACACGATGGGCTTTAAGGTTATTCTTGACTGGGTAGCTAACCACACGGCTCCGGATAGCGAGTGGACTAAGAACGACGATTGGCACTACCGCGATGCGGACGGCCAACTGATGGTACAATACGACTGGACGGACATTTCCAAGCTCAATTATGAGAACCAAGACATGCGTGAGGCCATGAAAGCCGCCATGCGTTTTTGGATGGACGAGGTGGGTATAGACGGTTTCCGCTGCGATGTAGCCGGTGAAGTGCCGACAGACTTCTGGAACGACGCTATGGGCGAGTTGCGGGCGGCACACCCCGATATGTTCACGCTGGCGGAAGATGAGGACAAGGCTTATGAGTTGACCGAGTCGGCCTTCGACATGTACTACGGCTGGACACTTCACCACCTTATGAACGATGTGGCTCAAGGCAAGGCTACCGTTGAAGACCTCTGGGCATACTTTGCGAAAGCCGACACGACCATGCGTCCCGAAGCCATTCGCATGAACTTTACCTCCAATCACGATGAGAACAGTTGGAACGGTACCGAGTATGAGCGCATGGGTGCTGCGGCTCCCCTCTTCACCGTCTTCACCTATGTGGTGCCCGGTATGCCGCTTATTTACACGGGACAACTCAGTGGTAATAACCACCGCTTGGAGTTTTTTGAAAAAGACTTGATTGATACCGAGATGAATAAGAACGGTGAGACAGCTGCGCTCTATAAAGTGCTCAACGACTTACGCCGCGATAATCGTGCCCTCTGGAGCCCCGAATATGGCGGTGAGATGAATCGTTTAGAGTGCGATAATGAGGCTATTTTCGCTTGCGAGCGTGTACTGCCGGATGGTTCTAACCGCGTAGTGGCAATCCTCAATATGTCTGCCGAAGAACAAGCCGTAGGCGTAGAATGTGGAGGTAAGAGAGGTCACCAGGATATCACCATTGAGCCTTGGGAGTGGCTTATCTACACCGAGTAAGTCCGAGAGATATGGCCATAAAAAAAAGAGGACCGAGAGGTCCTTTTTTTTATAATCTGCTCCAGATGGCTCCAAAGAAGAAGTTGAGGAAGCCATTCATGTGGTTACCGTAATCCGCGAAGTCGTAGGTGACATTGGCGGGCGTCGGGTCGTCCATGATGGTTGGCCAATAATTAAAGCGTGCACGCAGTGTGTCGGCATTCTCGAAAGGCACCACATTGTCCCGAGTCGAGTGGAAGACATACATCGGCGCACGAGGCACATAACCGGGCGCCATACCATTCTCATGCAACTCGGCGAAAAACTCTTGCATCGTCTCTAACGAGTCCACAAAAGCCTGCGGCTTGAGCATCTCGCTCAGTTTATTAGTACCCATGAGAGCGTTAATCTCTTGGCCGTTATACTTCTTAGAGACAAACCACTCATCGAAATGCTCTAAGAGATAGTCCTGAAAGAAGAAATCCAGACTCAGCACCGAGTCACGCCCTATAGCCATACCGGCTATGGTCATGGGCATAGCATACGGAATATCGGACACATCCTTATTGCGATAAACCCAATAGGTCACGTACGGATAATAAGGTCCTCCACCGCAATAATTACTGAGAAGCAGTATATCACTATAGTCGTCATCCGTCTCAATCACCTGTTGCACAAAAGCAGAGGTCACTCCCCCTTGGCTATAGCCGGCAAGGATAATGGAGTCAGCAGCGACTTGTATCTCTCGCGCAGCAAGGAACGGGTAGGACGAATAGAGCATATCAATGACATTGATGCTCGTCAGGTAGTTCTGCAGGTAGGGGTGAATCCGCTCAACCGTTGCGCCATAACCGAGATAATCGGGCATCAGGACAACATAGCCTTTAGTCGCCAAGTACGCCTCTAAAGGGAAGGTCTGCGTGGGAGCTTCATAGTTAGCCGCTACGGTGTAGTGAGAGACCAAAACAATATTCTTAGCCCTCTTGTTCGTGGGATAGAAGATAGCACCGGAAGCCATGACACTTTCGCCGTGCTCATTGATAGTCTGATAGGTACCATTGACCTGATGCACGGTTTGCCCTGCTATCGAAGACAAGATACCTCGTGCTATCGAACTGGTGCTGAGCGAAGAGGCCTGACGGGGCTTAGGGTCAGACTCTATCACGCGGTCCTGCTCATCAGTAACCACAAAAGCCTTGCCGTGATTGGATTTAAGGGAATAATCGATGAAGTTGCCGACATTCTCAGGAGTGTCGTGCTGACAGGCGGTTAAGCAGAGCAGCACGAGGCCTATTATATATATAGTGCTGTGTTTCATTGTTGTCAAAATCGATAACCTACCGACAGGGACATGAGTCGTGAACCTGCCATGATGATATTATGCTGGCTGAGAAGACTAACCATGGCTCCCAGTTCGAAGGTGCCGAAGAACCCGTTTTGCCCTACTTGGACAGCAAAGATATTGAGGTTCATGGTGGGGTACAGCACCGTGGAGGTTTTGCGGACAAGGTCTTGCTCCGTGCCGCCGTTGATGGTCATGCCGACACCTAACCCCGAATAGAGACTTACCCACGGGTGGCGGTAGTAGGTGAAACGGACGGTGGGCAGAAAAGTGATGTCCCAATAGGTATGGTTGAGACGCGGGGTCTCGCGTTGGTCCTGCCAACCCATTTGCAGATAGTCGAACTGCAAGCCGGTTGAGCACCACCACTTCCAACTATACTGATACTCCGCGAAAATGTGCCCTATTAAGTACTTATAGTCAATATTCTGTCTCCCGATAGCGGGAAACTCATAGCGTTCGGTGTACTCAAAGAGGGCATCACCGTAGCCTATGCGCACCTCATGGCGACGTCCGTCCCAATTATCAGCGCTTTTAGGAGCAGCTGACAGGGTGACGGACGTCAGCATTAGTAGTGCAATCAGATTGATTGATTTTTTCATTTAGCTTTCTCACTAAATCTGGTTTGGAGAATCCCGAGGCTCTGGTCTTCAATAATGGTCAAGCCGTATTGACGTCTCCATTGACCGCGGAGCGATCCTAAAAATCCTTTTGACACATAAGCCGCAACGATAGGATTGAGGTATAATGTTCCTCCGTTGCCGTGCTCGGCATGGAAGCGTTCCACCTGTTCCTTGAGGGTATCCATAAAGAGCATGGATGATTGGATTTTCCCTTTTCCTCCGCAGGTTGGACAGACTTCACTTACTTCTATTTGCACAGCCGGTCGTACACGTTGCCGTGTTATCTGCATTAAGCCGAATTTAGATAGAGGGAGTACGTTGTGTTTCGCTCTATCGTTGTTCATTAGTTGCCTCATGTGTTCGTACAGCTGGTCGTTATGTTCTTTGGTGTCCATGTCGATGAAATCGACTATGATGATACCTCCTATATCTCTGAGACGGAGTTGGTGTACAATCTCGTCTGCAGCCAGCATATTGTACTGAAAGGCATTTTCCTCCTGGTCCTCGTAAATCCGTTTAGAACCGGAGTTAACGTCTATGGCGAAGAGAGCCTCTGTTTTGTCAATGACCAAATAACCTCCGTTCTTGAAACCGACTGTTCGACCAAGTCCGGTCGTCATTTGTCGCGTGATGTCGAAATGGTCAAAGATGGGCTCGTTGCCCGTATATAGTTTGACGATCTTGGTGGCCTGCGGGTCGATAAGTTCGACGTAGCGCTTAACCTCTTCGCACATGGTCTCGTCGTTGATATGTACGGCACTGAAGGAAGGGGAGTAGAGATCTCTGATGATACCTATTGTTCGTCCTGCTTCAGCTCCGACGAGGCGTATTTCGGGGTCTTTCTGCCCCGGTTGTTTTTTGGCGGTCTCGAGTTTGACGGGTTTTTGGAGTGTCTTAACTACATCCTCCCATCGCTTAACGAGTGCCTTAAGTTCCGCATCTAATTCCGAAGCACGCTTGTCCTCTGCTACCGTACGAACAATAACGCCGTAACCTGCAGGTTTGATGGACTGAACGAGTTGTCTTAGACGGGATTTTTCAGACTCCCTACGTATCTTAGAGCTAACCATCACCTTATCGGTGAATGGTATCAAAACCATGTTCCTACCTGCAATAGAGATTTCCGTCGTAAGGCGTGGACCTTTGGTATTGATGGGCTCTTTCGATACTTGGACAAGCAACATGTCTCCTATTTTGACGGCATCTCCTATCTGACCTTCTTTGGTGGTCACAGGTTGCCGTTGTAGTTTCGCCATGGATGGCATCTTGCGTCTATCCGATAGCGCTTTGGTAACATAAGCTTGTGTAGTCAGGAATTCGGGTCCTAAATCCAGAAAGTGTAAGAAAGCTTCTTTTTCGTGTCCTACATCGACGAAACAAGCATTGAGGGCGGGCATCACTTTATGCACTCTGCCGTAGTAGATATTGCCGACTGCGAAATTATCAGTACCTCTTTCTTCGCTATTGATCTCTTGCAGTCTATCATCTTCTGTTAATGCTATTTGTATCTTCTCGTCGCGGACATCTACAATTAGTTCGCTTTTCATACTTTCAAGTCATAAGGCTTACTTGTGCTTATGACGATTCTTGCGCAAACGTTTTTTACGCTTGTGCGTAGACATCTTATGTCTCTTGTGCTTTTTACCGTTAGGCATAATGATTAATAATAATTAGTAGATTCTGTTCTTGTTAATGTCCTATTAGAGTTTCTTAACCATCTCAGCGTACTCGCGGGCGGGCTTGAAAGCAGGAATCTTGTGCTCAGGAACAACTACAGACGTGTTCTTCGAGATGTTACGAGCAATCTTCTTAGCACGGGTCTTCGTGATGAATGAACCAAAACCGCGAAGATAAACGTTGTCACCATTAGCAACTGATTTCTTAACATTCTCCATGGCGGACTCTACAATGTTGAGAATCGTGGTCTTGTCATAGCCGGTAGAAATAGCTACAGCATTGACTAATTCAGCTTTTGTCATAATTGTAATGATTTTAAGTTAATAATATTGGTTTTTGTTTGTAACTCATTTAGAGCGAAATCGGCTGCAAAGATACAACATTTTTTTTAAATTACCAAGAAAAAAGTATTTTTTTTTGCATTTTTTCGTTTTTTTCGCTAACTTTGTGCCGTTTTTTGATAAATCAATGCCAAATTATGACTTATCTATCTCTTTATGAGTGGTTTGAACATAACCGACGCGTCTTGCCCTGGCGAGAAACTACAAACCCCTATTTCATTTGGGTGAGTGAGATTATCTTACAGCAAACGCGAGTCGAACAAGGAATGGCATATTACTATAGGTTCATAGAAACCTTTCCGACTGTAGAAGCACTGGCTCAGGCATCAGAAGATGAGGTGCTACGCCTCTGGCAGGGCTTAGGTTATTACACCCGCGCGCGTAATTTACATAAGGCGGCGAAACTCATTGTCGCCGAGTCAGGAGGCGGGACGACTTTTCCGGACACCTATGAGGGACTAAAGGCATTGCCCGGCGTAGGCGACTACACGGCAGGGGCGATTGCGTCCTTTGCTTATGACCTACCCTTCCCCGCTCTGGACGGTAATGTGTATCGGGTATTAAGTCGTCTCACAGCCTGTGCTATTCCCTTTGATACAACCGAGGGGAAGCACCATTTTCATGGTACGGCAGAGCAACTATTGGACCGCGCGCACCCGCGGCTCTTCAATTCGGCACTCATGGAGTTAGGAGCCCTACACTGTGTACCGCTTCATCCCGATTGTGAGACGTGCCCGCTTCAGTTTGATTGTCAAGCCTATGCGCAAGGTAAGGTCGACTATCTGCCCGTCCGCAAACCTCGCCCGAAATTGACCGACAGGTATCTCAATTATACCATTTATATCTGCCCCCGAGATGCCGAGAGCCCCACGGAAGCGACAACACTGATCCGCCAACGGACGGGACAAGATATCTGGAAACACCTCTATGAGTTTCCTTTAGAGGAGTCTGACCACTTATTCAAACCGGAAGAACGAACCTCGTTAGGAGGTGCTGAGCGGTACTTTGATGTCACACATATTCTCTCCCACCAACGGTTGCACGCGCGGTTCTTTGTCTGCCGAGTGCAGGCGTTGCCGGAGATGGAGGGCGGCATTGTGACGAGGGTCTCAGACCTTGACCGATACGCTCTGCCGCGCCTCTTGCTCAAGGCTCTTGAGCGGGTCATGAGCGTTTGGGGTTAAAGGAATGGTAGGAGGGCGTGAAGGGCACGGGCACGGTGAGAGATGTGGTTCTTAACCTCCTCACCAAGTTCGGAAAAGGTCAAGTCGTTGGGGATAGCGGAGGCAGTCGTTGAGCCAAACGAGGTGATAGCAGGGAGAGGATCAGGGATGAAGAGGGGATCATAACCGAAGCCGGCGGTGCCGCTCTTGCGGAGAGCTATACGCCCACGAACAATGCCCGACACTTGGAAGGTCTCGCCGTCGTCACGGATATAGGTAATAACCGTGCGGAACTGCGCACCACGGTTCGTGAGAGAGGGGTCGGCTTGGGCCATTTCTTCCAAGAGCTTATCCATATTGCGGTTAGAGTCAACCGGCTCGCCACTATATCGGGCAGTCATGTAGCCCGGAGCACCATGCAGGCAATCAACCTCCAGACCGGTGTCGTCTGCAAAACATGCCTGATGAAGACGGTTGAAAACGAACCGAGCCTTTTCAAGGGAATTTGCCTCAAGGGTGACACCGGTCTCGGGAATATCCTCATGAATACCGACCTCAGCAAGGGACATTACAGGGCAAGGAAGAATAGCACGGGCTTCCTCTAATTTGTGGGCATTGTTAGTGGCGAATAGTAACATATTGTCAATTTTGGGGGCAAAAATACAAAATAATTTTGATATATCAAAAAAAAAGTGTAATTTTGCAGCGTTTTGAAACCCAAAACGCGCACAGCGCCTTTAAACCAAAACACCCATGAATGAGTTTTTAGATAAGGAAGAGAAAATACTGGCGATGCTCAAGACTGTGTTTGATCCTGAGATTCCGGTTAATGTGTATGACCTTGGGTTAATCTATAAGGTCGAGATAGAGGATGCCAAGTGCTCCATTGACATGACACTCACGGCTCCGAGCTGCCCTGCCGCAGACTTCTTGGTAGAAGATATTAGGCAGAAAGTGGGGTCGGTAGAAGGAATCGACGAAGTGGAAGTGAACCTTGTTTTTGAACCCGAATGGAACAAGGACATGATGTCGGAAGAAGCAAAATTAGAATTGGGATTTCTATGATATACTTTTTAAGCGACGCGCACTTAGGCTCACGAGCCATGCCCTATGATGTGTACGAGCACCAACGGAGAGTGATCCAAATGCTCAATCGGTTCAAGAAAGATGCTACCGCCATTTATCTGTTGGGGGACATCTTCGATTTCTGGTACGAGTATAAATGGAACGACAAGAGCAAAGAACAATATAAGGCTATCACACAGTGCCTTAGACATTTAGTACGGCGTGGCATAACGGTGCATTTCTTTCCGGGAAACCACGACCTATGGACATTTGGCGGGCTGCACAAGATGACGGGCATAAAGGTGCACTACAAGCCCTACAAGACCATCGAGTACGGAAAAAGTCTGTACATGGCTCACGGAGACGGACTGATTCCGACCGGGATGGAAAAGCTTCCACAGATACGGAAATTCATACGACTACGGGCGATTTTTCATAACCCCAAAGCCCAAAAAGCATTCAGTCTTCTACCACCTTGTATCGGCAATGCAATCGGGTATAGTTGGGCGAAAAAGAGCCGCCTGAAAGAGTTGGCAAAACCATGCCCCTACAAGGGCAAAGACAAAGAGGAACTGGTCCTCTACAGCCGAGAGTATGAGACTTCACCCAAGACTCACCACCACGATTACTATATTTACGGGCATAGACATATTGCTTTAGACGAGGCGATTAGTGCCGATAGTCGGGTAATTATTTTGGGAGATTGCTTCCAGCAATACACCTACGCACAACTCAATGAAAATGGCGAAATGCAATTAAAGAAATTTGACATATGCACAGCAGAGAAGAACAATTAGCAGCTTTTGACAGGCTACTGACCATCATGGACGAACTGCGGGAGAAGTGCCCATGGGATAGAAAACAGACCTTTGAGTCACTTCGACAAAACACCATAGAGGAAACATACGAACTGGCTTCCGCCATCATCAAAAAAGACATGAAGGAAGTGTCCAAAGAACTCGGAGACGTGCTGCTGCATGTCATTTTTTATGCTAAAATGGGTAGCGAGACGGGGGAGTTTGATATTGCAGATGTATGTAACCAACTGAGCGACAAGTTGGTATTTCGGCACCCACATATCTACGGCGAAGTGCAAGCCGACAAAGCAGAGGATGTCTCCAAACTATGGGAAGAAGTGAAACTCAAAGAGAAAGGCGGCAACAAAACCGTTTTAGGAGGGATACCCGAGGCGCTACCTACCATGGTCAAGGCTTATCGGATACAGGACAAGGCGGCGAATGCAGGGTTTGATTGGGAGAAGAAAGAGGATGTATGGGAAAAGGTAAAAGAGGAGATTGAAGAGTTTGAAGCAGAGTTACGCGTGACCGTGCCCGATAACAGTGCTGAGAAAGAGGCTATTAGAGACCGACAAGAGCGCGAACTGGGAGACCTGCTCTTCTCCATCATCAATGTAGCGAGACTCTATAAATTGAAGCCGGACAACGCACTGGAAAAAACCAATGTGAAGTTCATAAGGCGCTTCAACTACATGGAGGAACGTGCCAAGAAACAAGGTCGAGCGATTGGAGAACTCAGTCTGGAGGAGATGGAGACGCTTTGGCAAGAAGCAAGACAATCCTAAATTTCTCATCATAGTTGACTCTTTGGAAGATTTCTAAGGTAAATACACTTCTAACAAATCCGCCCTTTCCTCTTGCTTTTCTCCCCCACAAGCACAGCCTTTGCAACACCAAATCGTCTATATCGGTGAGTTCATCCTCTCGCCTTTCTTCCCCACAAGCACAGCCTTTGCCACACCAAATCGCCTATATCGGTGAGTTCATCCTCTTGCCTTTCTTCCCCACAAGCACCGCCCTTGCAACCTATTTGCAGCTGTCAAACATATGTGATTCATATGTTATTCATATGTGATTCATATGTTATTCAGCAAACATCACCGATAGAAGTGATGTAGTGTACCCCGTTTTTTGGACACTTTAATTGCTTTATTATGAGAAAGAAAGTGCCTTTAGAGGTCAAAATGGAAGCGTTAAAAATGCTTCAAAGTGGTGAGTCCGCCAATGCGGTAAGCAGACAGTTACACATCCGTGCCGGCGAGTTGCAGACATGGCTCCTCATCTACGCCAGAGAAGGTGAGCGCGGTCTGGCTGCGTACCCTAAAAACATCTGTGTTGATGCGATAAAAGACAAAATTATTTGCACATATCGTCAAAAAAGAGTACCTTTGCACGAGATTAGCGCCAAATATAGTGTTCCTTACTCGTCAGTATGCCGTTGTGTATCGGCCTACAAGCGCAAGGGAATAGCGGGCGTAGAAGGCGCGGTATTAGATATGAGAGAAGTTATGAGATCAGGTGACACCTTGGAAGAAGCATTAACGAAAGCCGAGCTGAAGCAGAAGCTCAAGGAGGCGTTGAATGAGAACGCGTATCTCAAAGCGGAGAATGCCTACCTAAAAAAATTGAAGGCCTTAATGGAAGCGGACGAGAAGCGGAAACGCAGCGCGTCCAAGCCATCCGTTCATTAAGGCCGAAATATGCTTTGAAGCACTTGCTCAGAGCGTCAGGGATGGCACGTTCGACGTACTACTACCGTTTGTCGGAGCGTCCTGACAAGTACGCTCCGGTTAAGGAGCAGATACGTCGGATCTATGCGGAGAACAAAGGCCGTTACGGCTGCCGCCGTGTGTGGCAATCGCTGCGCATTGCCGGTTGGTCAATTAACAGGAAGACGGTAGCCCGTCTGATGCACGCGATGTCGCTGTCTGGTATCACGCCCAAGCGCCATTACCGCTCCTACCGGGGCAATACGGGCAGGACAGCGCCCAATGTGCTCAACAGGGAGTTTGCCGCTGTCGGCCCTTTCCGCAAACTGACCACGGACATCAGCCAGTTTGTCATCAACGGTGTCAAATGGTATCTGTCTCCGGTGCTGGACATGTGGAACGGAGAGGTCATTAGCTATGCCATCTCCCGAAGTCCTAATATGGCGTTGGTGATGAAGATGCTCAAGAAGGCTTTCCACCGGATTAAACAGGCTACAAGCAGTGTACAGGACAAACCTTGGGACATGCTGTTGCACTCGGACCAGGGTTGGCAATACCAGCACGCCCAATACCAACTGGCATTGCAGGAACACGGGATCATACAGAGTATGTCGAGGAAGGGCAACTGTCTGGACAACTCGATGATGGAGAACTTTTTCGGCTTGCTGAAGAATGAGTTTTATTATGTGAATCATTTTGATGACGAGCAAACCTTTCTGAAAGGTTTAGCAGAGTACATAAGGTACTACAACAATGACCGCATCAAACTCCGCTTGGCGATGTCTCCTGTCCAATACCGACAAACCTATATGAACAACATGTCAATGAACATGCATACAAACAATATAACAACGAACAACATTTACTAACCCTGTCCAACTTTT
>ERZ842401.507-NODE-507-length-57169-cov-6.405435_pt1 | contig 57169 bp, 45 predicted proteins | sample MGYA00521270_ERZ842401 | MGnify/ENA primary metagenome ERZ842401 (study PRJEB31892, sample SAMEA3878208) | bioreactor metagenome | biome: Moose rumen | place: Sweden | collected 2011-10 | study: EMG produced TPA metagenomics assembly of the PRJEB12797 data set...
TTTTAATGTCTCCCAGAAGATGGGGAAAGACATCGCTTGTCAAACGGGTTGCCCAATCGGCAAAGGAGGGAGACCGCATCATTATCCAGATGGATATCTTTGCGTGTCGTAGCGAATATGATTTTTACAACACATTCTCTTCTGCTATTCTAAAACAAACCGCGTCCAAAGTAGAAGAATGGTTGGTACTGGCCAAGGGCTTTATCGAAAGACTGGTGCCAAAACTGTCGGCTTCTCCTCAGCCGGGGACAGAATACTCGGTCTCGCTCGGCATTACGCCCAAAACGCATTCTCCGGAAGAGGTTCTCTCGCTTCCGGAGGTGATTGCCCAGCGAAAGAAATGTCAACTTGTAATTTGCATTGATGAATTTCAACAGGTAGGGGAATTCCCGAATTCTCTTGAGGTTCAAAAAAAACTCCGCGGGGTATGGCAGCATCAAAAGCATGTTTCATACTGCCTTTACGGCAGCAAACTGCACATGATGACCAAACTGTTTCTGAGAAAGAGTTATCCTTTCTACAAATTCGGTGAAGTGCTTGATCTTGAACCTATCCCTTTGCAAACCTGGACTCCGTATATCCAGGGACGTTTCAAGGCTTTCGGAAAACAGATTAGCGGGATATTCGTTGAGCGGATATGCCGAACTGTGGACTACCAGGCTTCTTATGTCCAACAACTGGCCTATTCTGTGCTTTTGCTTTCAGGTAATGAAGTTACCGGGGAATCATTTGACCGGGCAGTGGATGACTTGCTGGCTCAGAATAGCAATGCATTTATCGAGCAAACCCAGTCTCTCACTACTTACCAGTTAAACTTCCTGAGAGCCATAATGGATGGGGTTTCTAACGGATTTGGAGAAGCATCCGTCAGAGAACGTTATAATCTGGGCTCTCCGTCCAATATTTCCCGGCTGAAGCAATCTATGATTGACAAGGAACTGGTGGAACTCACTCCCAAAGGTGTTATTCTTGGAGATCCGGTTCTAAAGCTGTGGCTAAAAAAATTATTTACATTATCGTAAATCATCACAATAATGACAAACTTTAAATTACCTCACATATCCTCAAGGTGATTTCGTTCAAGACTCTGGGAAAGACTGGTTAGTATATAAAGATTTCATTAATCATTATGCCCTCAATCCATATGAGAGGGAAACGCTTCTATATACGGACAAGTCAGGAGAAAAAATAGAAGTTACAGGAATGGTGTACCCTGTTTGCATTTTTGCAACGCAAAATACGAAAAGAAAAGGGAGATCTGTTGTATGTTATATTGAAGAAGGAGATAGAGTATTTGTAGGGGGGCCTATCCCAGAGACTTTGCATACAATATACATCAATCAGAAAGGGAAATAAATCAGCTCTGTAACAAGTTCGCTGTTCTAGGCGAGAATAACGGAGATTCCAGCCTCTTCGAATTTGCTTTTGACATTCTCGGGGAGGCCGGTATCCGTAATCAGGACGTCGACATCGCGAAGGTCGCAAATCTTTCCGAAGCCGGTCTTTCCGACTTTCGAGGAATCGGCGAGGAGTATGGACTTTCCGGCAGCGTTCATCATAGCCCGGGTCAGTCTGGCTTCATCTACAAAGGCGGTAATTACTCCCGAGGAGAGGTCAAGCCCGTCACAACTGAAAAACAGTTTGGTGCAACTGACATGCTTCAGCCCTTCAATCGTGTATTGGTCCCGGACGGAAAGAGATTTCCTGACAAGTTTCCCGCCTAGAATTACGACGTTGACATTGTCTTTGCCTGACAGGGCGAGGGCAACGCCGATAGAGGGGGTTACGACGTTGAGAGATTCTTTAGCCTCAACATGGCGTGCCATCGCATCGATTGTAGAGCCTGATGTCATAAGAATAGCATCGTTAGGCCCAATCAAGGCAGCAGCGGCTGCACCGATTAGATTTTTACTTTCGGCATTTATGAAAATTTTTTCCTGGATATCGAGGTCTACGATATGAGGGCGGACAAGGGATACCTTGCCGTGACTGCGATATATTTCGTGTCGGGACTCCATGTCCCGCAGGTCTGTCCGGATAGTCGCACCTGTTACCTGAAGCCGCTGTGCAAGGTCTTCTACGGGGATGGACTCCATAGTAGAAAGAAAATCCTTAATAGCTTGCCGTCTTTGTTGTATCTTGTTCATGTTGCAAAGATAAAAATTTTCATTATATCATCATATTGAAAATTATTTTTTTGAAGTAAAAATTTTAGGGGGGGTATTTTTTATGAATAAAAATTTCCTATTTTTGTCTTTGGGGATTATTTTCAAATCGTACATAATGAATGGCCTCCTGTTGTTTTCAGAACTCACTAATTGTAACCAATATGCTAAGGAAGTATTTGTATCTGACCCTCATCACGCTTCTCTGCTTCGCCTCTCCTTTGGGAGCGCAGCAGGGCAGGATCCGTGGCGTCATTACTGACAGTAGTGGAGAGCCCCTTCCCGGAGCAGGCATCGTGATTCAGGGCACCTCGATTGGCGCAATCAGCGCTGCAGACGGGACCTGGCAGCTCAATGCCAAGAAAGGAGATATTCTCGAGTTCTCCTGTCTGGGCTATTTGCCCCAGAGCATTCCTGTTGGCGATTCGGAGTCTTATTTCGTATCGCTGACTGAAGATGTTACCCTGCTCGATGAGACTGTTGTTGTCGGGTATGCGACTATGAAAAAGCGAGATCTTGTCGGGGCTGTTGATCAGGTGGATAGTAAGGTTATCAGTAACAGGCCGGCGACTTCCCTCGGCCGTTCGCTGCAGGGCCAGATTGCAGGTCTCAATGTGACCTTCACAGACGGCAAGCCCTCTAGGGCCGGATCTCTGAACATTCGTGGAGAGACGTCCATAGGCGCGGGTGGCTCCTCGCTCATCCTCATCGATGGCGTGGAAGGCGACTTGAATTCGGTCAACCCCGAGGATGTCGCAAGCGTGTCTGTCCTCAAGGATGCTTCCTCTACAGCCGTGTACGGTGCGCGGGGAGCGTTCGGTGTCATACTGATTACTACGAAAAATCCCGAGAAGGGCAGCGTCTCCATCAACTACACTGGATCGACATCAGCTAACAGAAGGACTGTGATTTTTGACAATATTACGGATTCTGTGGAGTGGTTCGATTGGTGGGTGGATTGTTATAACGGCTACTATCAGGGCCAGCAGACCCTCCCGGACAACGTGGACAGTACTGTCCCCTATTCTCAGGAGATTGTCAATGAGATCAAGAGGCGAAATGCTGACCCGACCCTTTCCAAGGCTTCTACGCTCATAGGACACAACACTTTCGGGTGGGCATATTATGACAACTTCGACTGGTATAAGGAATTCTATAAGGACTTAAGCTGGTCGACTGAGCACAATCTCTCGGTCTCGGGTGGTACCGATAAAGCGAATTACTACATTTCCGGCCGGTATTTCGGACAGGATGGCGTCTATAGTGTCGGTAATGAAAATTATCACAAATTCGACATCCGCGCAAAGGGCTCCCTAAAAATACGTCCATGGTTCACTGTTACGAACAACATGAGCCTGTCCTCGAGTTATTATTATCAGCCAACTACTCCGCGTGACCAGGTCATTGTCCAACGCTGGATGCAGCATGCCTGCTATCCTCAGTCAGGACCATACAATCCTGACGGCACCTGGACGACTGCCGCAGCCATTTCCGGCTGGGCGGCCTTTGTTGAAGGGAATAACTACAGGACAGACAATATCACCTGGCTCCGCGAGAAGATTTCGGGTGAGATAGATGTCATCAAGGATATTTTCACCATTAAGGGCGACTACTCGATCAATTATACATTCAAGAATCGCATACAGGTGCAGAATCCTGTAGCCTACTCAAGGAGAGAGGGCGAGATTCTCTATGAGTCTGAGTCTGCAGGAGATAAGCTAGTTGAAACCAATTATGATACCATCTATCAGGCGGCCAATGTCTATGCGACATTCAGCCCGCTCAATTTTTCCCCGGAGATTGCAAAGAACCACTCCCTGACCCTTTTGCTCGGCTGGAATGTAGAGTGGCAGGACTACAAGACTCTTGCTGTTGACCGGACGGGTTTCACTTCAGAGGGAAAGACGTCGTTTAACCTCATGGATGGCAATTCTACCGTGACTCAGGGCGGAAACGCCTGGTCTTATGTCGGTGCATTTGCCCGCTTGAACTATGCTTTCAAAGGCCGTTACCTTCTTGAAATGAGCGCCCGTTACGATGGCTCTTCGAAGTTCCCCTCCAATTCGAAGTGGGGTTTCTTCCCTTCAGCATCCGTTGGATGGCGTCTTTCCGATGAGCCATGGATGCAATGGGCATCTCCCGTTTTGAGCAATGCCAAGATCCGCCTGTCTGCGGGGTCCATCGGCAACGGCAACGTCTCGCCTTATCTTTATACTTCTGATATGTCCGTCAAGCTTGCGGATGACTATGTTCTCAGCGGTGCGCTTGCTTCCTACTCTTCGGCGGGAAGCATTGTCCCGGTATCTTTGACATGGGAGACGGCCACAACGTATGACGCCGGTATTGACCTTGACCTCTTCAGCAACCGTCTCTCATTTACGGGCGACTACTACATTCGCAATACAACCGACATGTACACCATGAGCGCGACGGTTCCCGCGGTCTATGGAGCGACGGCCCCTAAAGGCAATAATGCTGAACTCCTGACCCGGGGATGGGAGCTTGCCCTGCAGTGGAAAGACTATTTCATGCTGGGAGGCAAGCCTCTCTCATACAGCATCAAGGGGACTCTATGGGACAGCCGTTCCTTCGTGACCAAGTTCGCCGGCAATGATACTAAGTCGCTCGGCACATGGTCCGCCGTCCTGCAAAGTCACGGCAACCCGAGTGAATATTACGAAGGAATGGAGATTGGCGAAATGTGGGGCTGGACCATCGAAGGAATCTTCCGCGATCAGGACGATATCAACAACCACGCAATCCAGGCAGGCTTTCTTCAATCCTACGACAAGGTGGCAAGACCCGGCCAGCTCAAGGTCAAGGACGTTGACGAGAGCGGTATCATCGATTACGGAGATTTCACCGCCAACGAACCAGGCGACCTCTCCATCGTAGGAAACAACAAGATGCGGTATATGTATGGTCTCAACCTCTCCTTCAATTGGAATGGAATAGGCCTTTCCGCTTTCTTCCAGGGCTGTTTTAAACACATGTGGTATCCCGGCGCCGACTGCGGTTATTTCTGGGGTAAATATGCACGGCCTTACTTCGCATTTATCCCGTCCATTCATTCAAAGAGTAATCCGAATGTCGCGAAAATGAATGAGGACAATACGGTTTGCCTCAACTATGATACTGCCTACTGGCCGAAACTGACCACCATGCAGTCGAACTCAAACTATACCTGGGGGCACCTTCTTGAAATGCCGAACAATCGTTATATGCAAAACGCGTCCTTTGTCCGCTTGAAGAACCTTCAGATTGACTACACTTTCCCTAAGAAGCTGACCGACGCGATGACGTTCAAAACAATCCGCGTCTTCTTTAACGGAGAGAATCTTTTCTGCTTCACACCGCTTCACAAGTGGGCCCCTAACCTTGACCCGGAAGGTCTGAGTTATGATACAGACTTCAACGGGACACAGGATGGTAATACATACCCGGTGATGAAGACCTTCACCCTTGGGGTCAATCTGTCATTCTAATACATGGAGATAATAGTTATGAAAAGATACTGCCTCATCACTCTGGCCGCGCTGTTTGCTCTCTCCTCCTGCGAGAACTTCTTGACAAGGGAGAATCCCAACAAGATTGAAAGCGAGACCTATTTCACAAACGAATCGAGCCTAAAAATCTATTCGAACGGACTCGGACGTTCATTCGCACCCCTCATTCTGGCCTTCAGTACCGGAGACATCGGAACGGACATCATGTTCCAGGAGGGAACGAACCTCTACTATACCTCATCCTATACGGCGGAAAGCGCCTCCAACTGGAGGACGACTCATTGGAGCAAGCTACGCAACATCAATTTCTTCCTCAGTAACCTTCGTAAAGCCGATGCTCCGGCGGAGATACTCGATCACTATGAGGGTGTCGCCCGTTTCTACCGCGCTATGTTTTATTTGGACAAAGTGCAGACATTCGGTGCGGTTCCGTGGTATGACCATCTGGTAGATCCACAGAATCCGGATGACATCTATGCACCACGAACCAACAGGGAGGAGGTCTGCCGCAACATCCTCAAGGACCTCGACTATGCATGTGAACACTGCCTGACCGACAAGGTTTACATGGACCGGGCCGGTTATATCAACAAATATGTCGCACTTGCCTTCAAATCGCGTTTCTGTCTCTATGAGGGCTCCTACAGGACTTATCACAGCAATGATCCTTCTACCGGAAGTCCTTGGATAGCCGATGAAGCGGAAATGTATCTCAGGGAATGTATTGATGCCTGCGAACAGCTGATGTCAAGCGGTGTCTACAGTCTCGTTGACGTTCCGGCCAACCGAAAGACCCAGTACCACAATATGTTCACCTGCGAGGACGCCTGCAGCCAGTACATAAGCGAAATAATCTGGGCAAGGGATTATGATTTGACTCTGAATGTAACAAATAATTACGACAAGAACTATTTTACAAAGCGGTTCACCTCGGGTGCGGGCTGCGGCATGACCCGTCAGTTCATCAACACCTATCTGATGACGGATGGCACCCCGTTTACGACAAAGTATTCCGACAACGAGCATGTCGACTTCATCAAGGAGTGCACGGACCGCGATTACCGTCTTGCACAGACCATCCGGACTCCCGGATATACGCGCAACAACGGGGCCTCGCCTCTCGCGCCGGATGTGACCTTCTCGCTCAGTGGCTATCAGCCCGTCAAGTGGACGCTCGATGACGGATCGACCGACTCAAATCAGGCCGCAACTGCGACAGATGTTCCGATTATCCGCTACGCCGAGGTGCTTCTCAATTATGCTGAGGCCAAGGCAATCCTGAATGAGTGCACGGAAGATGTCTGGAACAAGACCATCAAACCGCTCCGCGAACGCAGTGGTGTGCGGAGCATCTATCCTCTGACTGCGGATCCATATTTGGTAGCATATTTCCAAGGCCGTGAGACAGATGCAAAAGTGCTGGAAGTACGCCGTGAAAGAGGCGTCGAACTGGTTATGGAATCTTTACGCCTCCAAGATCTGATGCGCTGGCGTCAGGGTGAACTTCTCGTCCGTGAGCGTCAGGGTATCTATATCCCCGCCATCGAGACCCCGCTCGATCTGAATAACGACGGTACGCCTGAAACCATAGTCTCCGCACAGTTTACGGAAAAGACAGGATATAAAGTCCTGCCCATCGACGCTGCCTCAAAGGATCTCGGAAACAAGTTGAGCGAAGGCACAAAGGGTATCATCAAGACCGGTACCATTGTCACATCCTCCTGGAGTTGGGAGGACTACAAGTATCTTCACCCCATCCCGGCAGAAGCCCTGCTGGAGAACAGTAACCTCGGCCAGAACCCCGGCTGGTAAACTTAGAATACAATGAAAAAGAGTATAATACAGACTATCATCCTTGCCGCCCTTGTCACCTGTTCGTGCGCAAAGGCACCGGATTTTATATCCAGAGAGGAGACTCGCGTGGCCTTTGACTGCCTTGCACAGAGCACAGAGCAGAATATACAGTCCCGCGGCGATTGGTACATCGATCTCAATGGTGCCGATTGGATTTCAGTCAGTCCGGAAAAGGGCACTGGCGATGGCGTCTATTTCCAGATGTACACTATTTCGGTTGGATACAACAAAGGAGGGTCCCGTGAGCATACGATCTATGTTTGTCAAGGAAGTACCCGTTGTCCTGTCACCATCCATCAGAACCGCTGCAAATTCGCCTTGACAGGCATTGAGATTTCAGAACCGCTCTATCAGTATAAAGAGAGTGCCTCTGGCATCAGGGTTAAATATGAATATGCTGCAGGCGATGAATCTGTCTCCCTTGAGGCAGATCTGAGCGGAGCGGCTGCCGCGGGACTCAGCGTTGAGCCGCAGCAAAGCAGCGATTTCCAGCCTGGTAGCGGAGAGCTTTTTATCCCCATTACAGGCACCCCTTCGTCCAAGGGGGACTTTGAGGTTTCTGTCCGTGCGGACGGCACCAATATTGGCATTTGCAAAGGCTATGTCGAGGAATATGTCGCACCTGTTGTCATTCTTGACGCGTCAGGACTTCCCGCCCGCTGGAACTTCTTTGCGGCAGGCTATACCGGGACGGGGCCTCTTACAACCTCGCAAGGAGAACACTGGGATCTCGATGACCCGGACCCTCATGTGCAAGCGACCGGTGGCAATACCGATGCACGTATCACGGCTGTCATTAAAGATCCGAAGAGTATTGAGCTAAGCGGCAAGACACAGCGTTACACCTACAATCCTGCCATTCAGGTCCTTAGTATGGTGGAGGGAGACTATTGGCTTGCTACCATCCCGGTAATGTATTTTACCGAGGAGACCAAAATCAGTGTGGAGGCGGCCACTTCCGGACACAGGAACGGTCCTGGTTTCTACATACTCGAGTACTCCGGCGACGGAAGCACATGGTTTGAAGCACCTGACGCCACCTCTTTCGAGAAGTCGGATACCGGCGAAAAGTGGAAAGCTCACTTCTGGAACAATGAGGCAGCTACCGTCAACGCGCCGACAGGTACCCGAAAGTCCTTCGATATTACTAATCCGCAGGAGACTTACCATAAGTATGAATTCCCTCTCACCGGCGTGACCATCGAGAACGGCAATTTATATTTAAGGTTGCGCGCTCAGAAGTATCGTTATGATATGTCCTCGGCCTGCTCATCCACATGGGCGGACCTCAAGATGCTCGAAGTAAATTTTGTTCAGCAGTAGTATCATGAAGAAAATATCTATTATTCCACTGCTTGGCTTTATGGTCTTATTGACTGCCTGCGACAAGGGAGGCGATGAGCCGGAGCCTGCGAAGAAAGAGGTTGTGACATATAAGGTTGTATCCCATCGCGGTGGCTACAAGGAGAGCGGTGCGCCCGAATGCAGTATTCAGGGTTTGACTTACTCCAAGATTATCGGCTGCTATGCCGCGGAATGCGATATTGTCCCCACTGCAGACGGGAAAGCCCTGGTATGCCATCCGGATGATAACAACCGCGTGAACGGTTTCTATCCTTACGAGAAGACTCTTGCAGAGATACGAGCTGCCGGAAAGCTCAAGAATAACGAAGATATTCCCATTATTGAGGATTATCTTGATTTTCTGTGCAATCCGGAAAAGAATCCAAACGGCATGAAAATATGGATTGACACCAAGGCCTGGAGTAACCTTAATTACACCATAACCGCCATCAATGCTGCGTATAATGCCATAAAGGAGCGAAATGCCTATCAATTCTGCGAATTTATAATCCCACAGAATGCTACCCTGTTTAACCTTGTCAAGGATACTGATCTTTTCAAGGAAGGGAAGTGCAATGTGGGCTTTATGGCATCTGTCCCGGCCGGCCTTCTCAATCCTGATAGTTTCTCTGCAAATATGTGGCATCAAGTGAAATATAGTGCTATATTTGTAGAAAATGCCAACTTTTCACCAGCAGACTATATCACTGCTGGTGTTCCTATAAGTATTTGGTGTTGCGGTACTGAAGATAGCGAGAATACCGAGCTGATCCAGAAAGCTCTTCCTTACTATAAGAACAAGAATTTCAAGGCAATGTTTGTCAACTATCCCAATGCTGCAATCCGTAAGATTAAGGCTGCGGGACTCAATACCGAATAAACATGAAAAGATATATCTATACCATTCTTACGCTGTCTGTTCTGGCTTGCATTTCATGTAAGCAGGAGCAAAATCCGGCCGATTACGATCGGTTTACGGTAGAGCAAACATCCTATGCCATAGACTCCCAAGGCGGATCCGCCTCCATCGTAGTGAATACGAATGTTTCCTGGAGGGTGACACCGGAGCAAAACTATGATTGGTTCACCATCGAACGTACCGAAGGGACCGGCGTCGGTGACATCTTCCTTGTCTTTCAGGAGAATTCAGGACTTGAGAGGAGCGCCAATTTGACTGTAGAAGCCAAAGGCTACGATCCTGTCTCTGTATCCATCTTGCAGGAGGCTGCAAAGAGCAATATGCGACTCGGGAAGCCGTATTCGGATGTATCACCGTATATGGGAGTTGATGGGAGCGTATTCGTCAAGATTCCTTATTACAATGCACTTGGCAACGAGTCTGTCCTGTTCTCTCTCTCTTTCTCCGGAGTTGGCGCAGCAGGATTGGAGTCTCAGACCGTTTCTTGCAGTGATTTTGCAGCAGGAGACGGCACTGTGACCATCCCCGTCAAGGGGGCCCCCGGCGCTTTGGGACTCCTGAATGTGACAGTGGAAGCCTATGGGGACAGTTTCGATCCCGTCTCTATCAGGGTACAGGAGAAGATTGCTTATGAAAAGTATATCAACTGGAACAACTGGTCCATCGGCTGGACGCGCAGCGATTTCAATCTCCTCAGAGGCAGTCAGTATGATTATAGCTGGACCAGCGAGGCTCTTCACCCGACGGAATCGGGAGTAGGTACAGACCATATTGTACTGCCGTCAGGAACGAACTTGCCAGGGTGCGAAGACGCGTATATGTCCCTTGTCTGCGCCAACCCTATTACGGCAGCCGGCAAGGCTTCCGGCCCTACCGGGACGCCGTCTGGTCTCGCCGGATACCAGTTCAATCCAGGCTACCAAATCCAAGGCATGGTCAAGGACGATTATGTATTCGTGTACATACCGAAAGTCTCGCTTGCTTCCGGTGGGACGATCACCCTCGAGTCATCCCTTGGAGGAGCAACTGCGGCTTCTTGCGTGTTCATTGTGGAGTATTCAACAGACAACGCAACATGGACAGTTTTCGATGACACAAGGACCCTTGAGGTTGGTGGTACGTCTTATGCATACCACTTCCAGTATCTGGCCGCTAACAGCGGGATGCGATATGTTTATGCGAGAAGCAGCGCTTCAGATCCGGCATATAACCTCATTCACGCAAAGGTTCCTTCAGCCATCAACGGCCAGCTATACATCCGTTTCCGTTCAATCGGCATCAATGGCAACGCTGCCGTGCAGACCGGAAAGGGTTGGAGCGACATAAAATTCATCGACATACATTTTGATTAACTAACAAAAAAATGGCAAAAAAAATTATTACTATCATCGGATCCGGAATGATGGGATCCGCCCTTGCCTTCCCGGCTTTTGAAAACGGCAATGAAGTACGCCTTGTGGGCACGCCGCTGGACAGAGAGATAATAGATGCCTGCAAGGCGACGGGGAAGCACCCTAAATTTGATTATCCTTTCCCTAAAGGAGTACAGTATTTCTACTATGAGCAGTGGAAAGAAGCTGTTAAAGGTGCAGATTTTGTCATTGGTGGCGTGTCTTCCTTCGGCGTTGACTGGTTTCTTGAGAATATACTCTCAGAGTTGGACCCTTCGGTCCCTGTCCTAAGCGTGACAAAGGGCCTTATCAACCTCGAGGATGGCACCCTCATCTCTTATCCGGAATATTGGAAAAGAGAGTTGGCGAAGAAAGGCATTGAGCGCGAGATTTGCGCTATCGGCGGTCCCTGCACGAGCTATGAACTGGTCTATCATGATCAGACAGAAGTGGCTTTCTGCGGCAAAGATACTGCCACGATTAAGATGATGAAAGAGGCGATGCAGACTTCTTATTATCATATATCCGTAACTAACGATGTCGAAGGACTCGAGAGTGCTGTAGCCCTGAAGAACGGTTATGCTCTTGCCATTGCGATGACAATCGGTCTGGTGAACCGTCACCATGGTCCCGACGCCGGTCTTCACTTTAATTCCCAGGCTGCTGCTTTTTACCAGGGTGTCAAGGAAATGCGTTATCTGCTGGAAATGCAGGGAGCATCCCGAGACTGCGAGAATATCGGTATCGGCGACCTTTATGTCACAGTCTATGGAGGCCGCACCCGCAAGGTGGGTATCCTCCTCGGAGAGGGCAAGACATATCAGGAGGCGCTTGACATTCTTGCCGGTGTAACCCTCGAAAGCCTTGTCGTATCTCGCCGAGTCTATGCTGCTATGGTTGAGAAAGACCGCAGGGGTCTTGCCGACCTAAAGCAGTTCCCTATGCTCTGCCATGCCGCCGCCGTCCTGGACGAGGGGAAGGATGCTGAGCTACCATGGGAAGATTTCACATTTGATCAAACATGCTAGATATGAAAAAGTATTTTTTGATTGGCATTTTTGCCATTATCGCCATCTCGGCGAGTGCTCAGATCAAAGTGGTCGGACACCGTGGTGTCCGCTTCAACACCCCTTCAGAGCCGGAAACTCCTTATTACGAGAACACTATCCCGGCTCTGAAATATGCCCAGACTCTCGGTATCTACGCCGCTGAGTTCGATGTTCAGGTGACATCAGATAATAAGATTATCGTCTTCCATGGACCGACGGTCCCGGGCCTCAATAAGAGTATTCACAGCATTACTTTCGCCGAGGCGCGTGCTGTGGTTCTGCCTGGCGGGTCCCACATGCCGACGCTTGAAGAATACCTTGCTCAGGCCAGAAAGAATCCTGACATGAAGGTGATCTGCGAAATCAAGAAGCAGCCTACACCGGAGATGGAGACACTTGCTGCTGAACAGGTCATCGCGACCGTCAAGAAGATGAAGATGGAAGCTCAGGTTGAATATACTACTTTCAGCGATTGGTGCGTTCAGGAACTGCATCGCATCGACCCAAAGGCAAAAGTCCTGTTCATTGAAAGCGGTGTTTTCGTCCATGATCCTGACTATTGCAAGGCACGTGGTTACGATGCTATTTCATATGATATGAATGGTTTCATGAACCACCCCGGCTATGTAAAGCGGGCCAAGGAGCTCGGCATGGAGACAACTCTATGGATTGTCAATGATTATGAGGTGGTAGACTGGGCTATTCTCCATGGGGTTGACTTTGTGTCTTCTGACCATCCGGAGCGTATCATGGAGTATCTCAAGGGCCTGCAATCCTACGAGAAACGGTAGTTGACTGACAAGAAGAACAACTTTTTTATTTCAATATGCATATGAAAAAAGAATTCCTCCACTATGAGGCACCGGCATTGCGGTACATCTCCGTACAGACCGAGTGTCAATTTGTTCAGTCCATGACGGGCGGCTTAATTACAGAAGCCGAGGATAACGATGAATCTTGGTATTTTTAATTCCTTCCAGCCATGAAAAAGAACATTCTACTTATTACTGCTCTCATACTGAGCCTCTCTGCCTGCCAGAAGCAGGATTTCTACTCCGCTTTCTCCAGAAAGCAGGTGTCTTTCCGCACTGCCGAGACTGAGACAAGAACCGAATTCGGTGACAAGGAAGGAAAGAAATACCCGGTCCTTTGGAATCAGGGCGACGAAATCACTGTATTACTCGCTTCCAAGAACGCTACTTCCGACTCTATCAATGTCTGCCCGACAGTCACTTCTGATCGCAAGGGAATCTCTTTCAAGTGTGAGTTCACGACTGAAGCCGAGCAGGACGCTTTCTGCGTACTGTATCCGGCCAACTCAATGAAATCTATCAGCAACGTTAACAAAACATGGAACCTCGAGGTGCCCGCAATACAGACCCCTCTTACTAACGGTCCAGATCCCACGGCTCAGATTCTTTGGGCCCGCAGCGAATTCACAGAAATGCCCGAAGTCGTAGACCTCACTTTCCAACACGTCACGGCTTATGGACTTCTGAGTTTCAAGAACCTCGCATTGGATGGAGCGTCAGTCAAGTTTGTTTCACTGTCAACAGAGGCTGATATAGTCGGTCGTTACTTCTTATTCATCAGCAATGCGACTAAAGACGGTGTTGATTATGTTACAGGAGACATCACTGGAAATGTTCCCGGAGGAAGCCTGACAATCAATACGACGGCTACTGAGGGAATATGGTTCTCTACAATCCCCGCTGATCTTTCCGGCAAGGACCTGAAAATAGTAATCAGTACTGACAAGGGCACTTTCACGCGCACTATTTCAGTCCCTGAAGGAAGGAAACTTGAGGCAGGAAAGGTTGCCAATATCGAAGTTGACATGTCTGGAATTTCTCTGGTTCCTCCTGTGGTTTATAAGAAGGTTACAAGCGCCTCCTCACTTGCTGCCGGCGATGAAATCATTCTGATCTTCCCGACAACCAAGGCGGAAAGGGAGTCGGATTATTATGCCTTCACATCGAGTCAGAAGGGCAATAACCGTCAAGCAGCGCCGATTGATTTTGATGGAGAGTCTATCTCTGACCCTGCTGAGAATGTAGAAAGGCTTATTCTTGAGGAAGGAGCAACCTCTGGTACATTCTATCTCCATTCACAGATTACAGAGGGTTACTTGTATGCAGCGGCTCAATCCGCTTCTAGTCAAAACTATCTTCGCACAGGTGCAGCTACAGAAGCTTCAATAGAAAATTATGACCTCAGAAGGAGTTGGGCTCTAACCTTTAAAGATAATGGTACAGTGGCTATTGATTCACAACTTGTTACCCTTCAAACTAAGTGGGCTGTTGAACTTCAGTTCAACGACAGCAATATTGCTAACAACCCTATAGTTTCCTGTTACAAGACTTCGGCAAGCAACCCGCTGCCTTATATTCTGCGTAAGGAAAAATAGGAGTAGTTGAATCTGTTTGTACTATTATCATAAGTCTTGCAAACCAGCTATGTGCCGACAAATCTTCCGTTTTGTTCATGAGCACTATACCTGCGCCACTGGACTTTTGTAAATAGGTTATTATTTCACCACCACTAAAATGAATTTCCCGTACACCAAGTGAGCCAGTGGTGTACGGGAATTATCTTTGAATAGCTGAACGCTACTAATATTGCCGGCTATTATGGCAGGTAGGTGCCGTCTTCCTTGAGCGTTGCGATGAGCTTGTCTGAATCAATCTGTTTTGGACTGACACCCTCTTTCACCGCCATTGCAGCAGCAGTTCCTGCGGCCTGTCTCATTGCAAAGCAAGGCGGAATGACGCGAATAGCAGCCATTACCGGGCGCTCAGCTGCAGCACAGCGTCCTGCGACAAGGAGGTTGTCGACCTTCAGCGGAAGGAGGGCGCGGTAGGGAACGTAAAAAGGCTCATTGGTGTTGCGAGCTACATAGTCAACGTAACCTTTCTTGTGGATATCCATGCTGTTGGCGCAGCAGAATATCGGATCCGGATACTTGACAGAATTCTTAGCATCCTCGGTTGTGACAGTGTATACGCCCTCGATGCGGCGGGTCTCGCGGACCCCCAGGTCGGCAGCAGTTGAAGCGAGCTCGCAGTTTTCGCAGCCTGAGACGTATTTCCTGAGGAACTGAACGATAGCGTAGCACTGTTTCCTGCCGTCTACTTCGGCATCTGTAATCTGCTTGGGATCGAGACCGTCGACATTGTCGCTCTGGGCCATATTGACTGTATAAGTACCGTCGAGATTCTCAAAAAGGGCTATCTTATTACGCCAGGAAGGGAATTCTCCCTTTTCGCGCGCCTCTTTGATCTCATTCATGTACCACTGCCCCTCATAGTCACCTTCGGCAAGGCATTTGGCATTGTGGGCGTCCATCTTGGCTTTGTCGACTCCACTGACAGTGAAGAAGAGAGAAACGGCCTGGAGACCACCTTCTCCATCTCCGATGACGACAGGTACTCCGGCATCATAAGCGAGGTCCCCGTCTCCGGTGCAGTCGATATACTGCTTTGCAGTAACTTTCCATATTCCGTCTTTGGTCGCGAAATACGCGGCCTTGATTTTGCCTCCCCTAGTGTCGGCCTTGATGAAAAGCATATGATACATAAGGTCTACCCCGGCCTCCGTACACATCTGCTCGAGGGTGCGCTTGAGGCACTCATAGTCGAATGTGGTGAGCCCGTGATGACCTTTATCGCGATATGCTGTCCAGGATCCTATTTCGGCATTGAGAGGATGGATGGCCCCACCTTCTGCAACCATGCGGTCAACGAGGTCTTCATAGAGTCCGCGAATGAGGAAAGTCTTGCCGTCAGGTGTCGTCGAGGACATGAAAGGAGCGACAAGGCCGGCAGTCGCGGTACCGCCAAGGACACCGTTCCTCTCGGCAAGGATGGTCTTGGCTCCGTGGCGGGCGGCGCTGATTGCCGAAGCAGTACCGGCAGGGCCGCCGCCAATGACGAGAACGTCACAAGTAAAACTCCGCTTTACAGGAAGTTTTATGCTTGCATCGTTACATGATGCAAGCATAAAAAGTACTGCAGCGGCTGCTGCTATTTTAAGTAAAGATTTCATTAGTCTTCTTCCTGCTCCTGAGCGGCGTACTCGGCGAGAAGCTTGGACTGTACGTCGGCAGGAACCTGTTGATATTCTGCAAATTTCATGGAGAATGTCGCGCTACCTCCGGTGAGGGAGCTGAGGACTGTAGAGTAGCGGTAGAGTTCTGCGAGAGGAACACGTGCGTGGAGGACGGTGAAGCCCTTGTCCATATCCTGGTTCATGATCATACCGCGGCGGGTATTGAGGTCGCTCATGCAAGGTCCTACATAGTCGTTCGGGGTGATGATGTCGACGTTGTAGATAGGCTCGAGAATCTTCGGACCGGCGTTACGGAAGGCCTCTTTGAAGGCATTACGACCGGCGATGATGAAGGCTATTTCCTTGGAGTCTACAGGGTGCATCTTGCCGTCATAGACATATACGCGTATGTCGCGAGCATAGGAACCGGTAAGAGGACCTTCCTCCATCTTGGACTTGATACCCTTGAGGATGGCCGGCATGAAAGAAAGATCGATAGAACCACCGACTACGCAGTTGTAGAATTCGAGCTTGCCGCCCCATTCGAGGTCGAGGATTTCCTGGCTCTTGAAATTGAACACTGTGTCCTTGCCGTCAATCTTGAAGTTCCTTGGAGCCTCTTCGCCTTCAACGTATGGGCAGACGAGGAGATGGACCTCACCGAACTGACCTGCACCACCGGACTGTTTTTTGTGACGATACTGTGCGGTAGCGATCTTGGTGATGGTCTCGCGATAAGGGACCTTAGGCGCAAAGAGCTCGACATCGAGCTTGAACTCGTTGTTTACTCTCCACTTGACATAGTTGATGTGCTGCTCGCCCATACCGGAAAGGATGGTCTGGCGAAGCTCTTTGGAGTATTCTACATTTATGGTAGGATCCTGAGCTGCAATCTTGTTGAGGGCATCACCGACTTTGGCTTCATCGTTCTTGTCAATAGCCTTGATGGCGCAGCGGTACTTGGCATCCGGGAATACCATCGGAGCGATGGCCTCCTGACCAGGCTGAGCGAGGGTAACGTCGGTCTTGCCGGCCTTGAGCTTCATGACGCAACCAATGTCTCCAGCTGCGATAGAGGAAACTTTCTCCTTCTTGGCACCTGCGACTGCATAGATGGCGCTGAGGCGCTCACCGTTGCTGGTCAGAGGATTGACGAGGTCAGCGCCCTCATTCAAGGTACCGCTCATTACCTTGAAGTAGGATACCTCGCCGAGGTGCTGCTCGACAGAGGTCTTGAAGATAAAGAGGCTGACGGGAGCAGCGGGGTTGCAAAGAACTTCGCCGCCGTCGACGGTCTTTTCCTTCTTTCCTGAGGGTGAAGGGATAGCATCTACGATGAATTCCATGAGTCTCTTTACACCGAGATCAGCCTTTGCTGCGACGCAGAAGACGGGGATGGTCTCTTCCTTGAGAATACCAGCCTTGAGGCCTTCGAGAATTTCCTCGGACGAGAGCTCCATTGTATCGAAGAACTTCTCCATAAGCTCGTCAGAGCCTTCAGCTGCTTTTTCCATGAGTTCTGCGCGAAGCTCTTCAGCCTCATCGGCATAAGCAGCAGGAATATCGAGAGCCTCGTTCTTGGCGTTGTAGAACTTCATTGTAATGACGTCTACGATACCTTCCAGGCCGATGCCGGGGTTGACAGGGAACTGGCATAGGACGGCTTTCTTGCCAAACTCTTCGTTGATTGCGCTACGGACATGATCCCAATTGGCCTTGTCATGGTCAAGTTGATTGACGGCAATGACCATGGGGACGCCGTACTGGTCTGCATAACGGGCGAAAAGGGTCGTGCCGACCTCTATTCCGGTTGTGCCGTTCATGACCATGACTGCGCTGTCGACAACCTTAAAGGCTGAAAGGGCACCGCCGCTGAAGTCATCGGAACCGGGAGCGTCGATGAAATTGATCTTGCACCCTCCGAACTCCGCGTAGAGCGGAGTTGCGTTGATGGACTTCTGGTTGGTCTGTTCGAACTCGGTGTTGTCGGAAACCGTGTTCTTGTCTTCTACAGAGCCGCGGCGGTCAATCACTTTGCCTTCGTAAAGCATGGCCTCTGAGAGCGTGGTCTTACCAGAGCGCGGAGCTCCGATAAGGACGACGTTGCGGATGTCTTTTGTTGAGTAACTTTTCATTTCAGATATTTTTGATTATTAATTATCTTCGATTCATAAGGGTATAACCTCGCAAAGATATGAATTTTTAAGGCAAAAGCAAAGATTTATATCGCAGAATGCTTATTTTTGTACTCTGAGACATATGGGAAAGACAATTTCATTGAAGCAGTTCATGCATGAAGGCCTCATCGAGGCAGGATGCGACGAGGCGGGGAGGGGACCCCTCGCGGGGCCTGTCTATGCCGCTGCAGTGATTCTCCCGAAGGATTTCCATCATCCGCTTCTTAACGATTCCAAGCAGATGTCAGAGAAGAACCGTGACATTCTCAGAGAGATTATCGAGGAGGAGGCTATCGCATGGGCTGTAGAGGCTGTCCAGGCAGAAGAAATTGATACTCTAAACATACTCTGGGCCTCGGTTACCGGTATGCAGAGGGCTGTTCTGCGGCTCAATCCAAGACCGCAGTTCCTCCTTATTGACGGCAATAAGTTCCGTCCTTTCGAAGGTTATGGTTTCAATGACTACCGGACGGTTGTTCATGGTGATGCAACCTATGCCTCAATTGCAGCCGCATCTGTCCTTGCAAAGACTCACAGGGATGAATTCATGCGGCGGATTGCTATTGATTATCCAGAATATGGCTGGGACCGCAATATGGGCTATCCCACCCCAGAACATATCGAAGCGATCAGGCGTTTAGGTTACACCCCATGGCATAGAAAAAGCTTCACGGTAAAAGAACTCGAGCCCTCGTTGTTCGGATAGAGGTTTTCAAAAGAATGACTATTTTTGTGGAAAATTTTAAATATATGAAAAAAATATTTACAGTTATCGCTGCCGCCCTCGTGGCCTTTACGGCCGCAGCGGATGAGGGAATGTGGCTTCTGCCTCTTCTTCAGAAAATGAACAAGAAGGATTTGAGGGAGGCAGGATGCAAACTCTCTCCCGATGAGATATACAGTATCAACCATTCTTCGTTGAAGGATGCCATTATCCAGTTCGGCGGCGGGTGCACCGGGGAGATTATCTCGGATGAAGGTCTCATAGTGACCAACCATCACTGCGGCTACAGCAATATCCAAACTCTGAGTACTCCTGAGCATAACTATCTGATGGACGGTTATTTCGCTCTGACCCGCGACAAGGAGATTCCGTGCCCCGGGCTGTCAGTTACCTTCCTTAGGGAGATGACGGACATTACAGACATACTCGCAAGAGAAGCGGACAATGCGGCAAGGGAGGCTAAAGTCAAAGAACTTGTCAAAAGTGCCCGTGATGCCAATCCTCTCTGCGAAGTTATCACCGAGGATTTCTATAATGACAACGTCAAGTATCTGATCGTCTATAAAGTCTACAAGGACGTGCGCTTTGTCGGTGCCCCTCCCGCATCGGTAGGAAAGTATGGCGGAGAGACCGACAACTGGATGTGGCCTCGTCACACGGGCGATTTTTCCATGTTCAGGGTCTATGCGTCCCCAGACAACGAACCTGCAGAGTATTCGGAGGAGAATATCCCGATGAGGCCCCTGAGGCATTTGAAGATATCCCTCAAAGGGGTGAAGGAGAATGATTATTCTATGATTCTCGGCTATCCCGGGAGGACCCAGAGGTTCCAGACAGCCGCCCAGCTGGAGCAGATGGTAAAGGAAAACCGTGTCCGTATAGATGTGCGCACCGTCCGTCAAGACCTCATGTGGGATGCAATGTGCTCGGATCCTGATGTGCAGCTCATGTACGCTTCCAAATATGCTTCTTCCGCCAACGGTTGGAAGAAATGGCAGGGCGAGGAACTCGCATTCAAAAAGCTTGATATCATAGGCAGAGAGAAGGCTAAAGAAGCCGCTTTTATGGATTGGGTCAATCAGGATCCCGCCCGAGTTGAGACTTATGGAGGAGCGCTCGAAAAGATAGAGGGTGCTGTTGAAGGCGCCTCGGAGCCGACCCTTGCGCTTACACTTCTTACCGAAGCACCCTTTAGAATCGAACTTGTTTCAGCGGTCAGCCGCTATGGGAACGCAATCAACTCTGTCCTTCGGGGCAATCCCGATGCCGGACAGGATGAATTTGTAAATGCTGCCAAGTCCTTGGAAGGCTTCTATCGTGATTATGTGGAAGATCTCGACCGCAAGGAAGCCGTCGCCCTTCTTTCTTATTATCGCGACAAAGCTGATAAATCTATGTATCTCGACAGTCTGGGAGTTGGGTTCGAAGACTTTGCATCCATGGATATCCAGGCTTATGTAGACTACCTTTTTGACGGCTCCGCCTTTAGTTCCTCTGAGAAACTTGGTGCTGCACTCGAAGCAGAGGATTATAAAGAAAGGATTATGAAAGATCCTGCCAATATCCTCTATAACGCCATAATCGCCAAGGCGATGATTCTTTATCCGGCCCTTTATAAGACCCAGACTCCTCTTGCAGAGGGCAGCAAGGCATTCGCCGCGGGACTTCTTGACTGGGAAAAGGGCAAGGCCTCTTATCCTGATGCCAACTTCACCATGCGCCTTACCTATGGACATGTACTGCCGTATTCTCCAAAAGACGCGGTTTATTACCAGTATTTTACGACCCTCGAAGGGGTTATGGAAAAAGAAGATCCTACCAATCCTGAGTTCATCGTCCCCGCAAAGTTGAAAGAACTGTATGAGGCCCGCGACTACGGTCATTATGCCGACAGTAAGGACGGGAAGATCCACACTTGCTTCCTTACCAACAACGATATCACCGGAGGCAACAGCGGCTCGCCTGTTCTCAATGCAAAGGGTGAACTTATCGGCCTCGCATTCGACGGCAACTGGGAGTCCATGAGCTCGGATGTGATGTTTGAGCCGGATCTACAGAGATGTATCTGCGTAGATATCAGGTATGTACTCTTCCTCGTCGAGAAGCTCGGCGGAGCTTCCAATATTATTGCTGAACTTGATTTTGCGAAATAATGATTGATAGAAAGCAGGTACTGGACTGGCTCTCGGAGGTAGTTCATCCGGCAAAAGAAGACCGTTCCATAGTTGAACTTGGCATGGTCGATTCCATAGACATTTCGGAAGGCAGGATCGAAGTTACTCTTGCCTTCCCTAAACGCCCCGATCCGCTAAAGTCTTATCTCCAGGGAGCGGCAAAGGCGGCTGTCTACCGCAATGCACCGGGAGGGACAGAGATAGAGATAAAGACAGTTGTCAAGGAGCCGGCACAGAAAAAGAACAATATCAATGACTTGACTCTTGAAGAGCTGGGCAGTGTTCGCCATATTGTCGGAGTCGCATCTGGAAAGGGCGGAGTCGGTAAATCCACTGTCGCGGTCAATCTTGCAATCGCTCTTTCCCGTCTCGGATACAGGGTAGGTTTGGCTGATGCCGATGTCTATGGACCATCTGTTCCTATAATGACAGGGACTGAAGGAATGATGCCGGAATCCATTGAAGAAGAGGGCAAGGAGATAATCATTCCGATAGAGAAATACGGAGTGAAGTGGATGTCAATAGGGTATTTCGCCCGTCCTGGCCAGGCTTTGATCTGGAGGGGACCGATGGCTTGTAATGCCCTGAAGCAGATGATTCTTCAGGTGCGGTGGGGAGATCTCGATTATCTTCTTATCGACATGCCTCCGGGGACAGGAGACATCCATATTTCCCTTGTTCAGGATATTCCTATGGAAGGAGCACTGATTGTGACGACTCCCCAGACTGTGGCTCTTGCCGATGTTGAGAAGGGTGTTGATATGTTCCGTAACAAGTCAATCAACCGCCCGATATTCGGAATCGTTGAGAATATGGCCTGGTTCACCCCGGAAGAGCTTCCAGACAATCGCTACTACATCTTTGGCCGCGACGGCGGTGCCAAGATGGCGGCTTCTTTCGGATTGGAGCTCCTCGGCCAGATCCCGCTTGTCCAGAGTATCCGGGAGGGAGGCGACTCGGGAGAGCCCGCAGCTCTCTCATCTCGCCCTTACGGTCTCGCATTTATTGAGTTAGCTTCGAAACTATCCGCTAAACTGGGGTAGGTCTCAGTTTGTATAGATAACACTAAAATGAAAACCAAGGGTTTTTTCATTGCCATAATTTTATTATCGGCAATTCTTCCGGGATGCCGGAAAAAGAGCGGGGAAGAACTCGTTCTGGAGCAGCTTGACAGGGTCTTGGAGATGAAGGATACCTATGAAGGGTACTTCTTCCAGAGGATTGATGCCCTCAAGTCTTACCGAAGAGGCGGCGAAGCTTATTAAGCAGACTGATGGCGGAGACTTCGCTCTGGCTGACGGAGTTACCCTCGAAGACGGCGGATTTTATGTGTTGACCATCGACTTTACAGGATGCACTGTGAGCGGAAAAAGCGTTTCAGGCTCTCCCAAGGTTGATTTTATTAAAAAGTAAGCATCATGGAAAAGAAATATATTTCTCCTTGGACTCGAATAGTCTTTTTTGAGCAGGATACCAATTTCATGGCTTCAACTTGGGACGGAACCGGCGAAGACCTCGATCCGATAGAGGAGGGCTGGTAATAGTTTTTTCTTGGATAGACTGGCTTACTGGGAGATTTTCTGGTAGGCCAGTCTTTCGTCTCCGGAGGTGAGAAAGATGATGCCGCAGTAGGAAAAACCGTGTTTGAGGATGTTTTGCTGCATTATTTTGTTGTCGCGGTGGGTATCAATACGGATATTGATATCTTTTGAGAAGGCGAAATCCATGATAGCGGCGAATATCCCATGCACATCCGGAAGGCTTCCGATCCTGTGGATTACATGGTATGGCAGACGGTCGTCAAGCCATGATCCGTCATAGATGACGGCATAAGTGGGTTCAGGAGAGGGGATGAAGGCGAAAAAACCGACAACGCCCTTTTCCTCCTGCGTCAGGACGAATCCGTGGGATAGCTCGATATCCTTACGGATAATATCCTCAGAGGGGTATCCGTTTGTCCACTGCTCATTGTTCCCGGAAGAGCGCATTATGCCCTTAGCCGCCTCCAGAACGGTCATTATTTCTGGAATATCCCAGAGTTGGGCATGTCGTATCTCTAGCATGGCATTAATAAGAGTAAAAAGACAGTCTTTTTCATCCGGATTCTTTTTAGAAGACAGCATGCAAGTTAGCACTTTTTATTGAATTATGATGTAAGTTTGGAAAACCCGGTCTTCTCCCAATCACCGTGAGCTATAACCATCTAAATATAAGAACTTTATGTATTTTAACATATCAGCATCTGGTGGTTTAAAAATCATAAAATATTAATATATAATTAATTATAGCTCACAGCCTTTTTCCCCGAGAGGTCGAGTAAACTTATTTTGCAACCCGGTTGCAGAGGAGGAGCAGTATCTTTGCCGTTGGAAATTAAAAAAGTATAGCGATATGATACACAGTCATGAAACCGAATGCCACTGCGAGCATGAGCACCATCATGAAGGACATGAGCATCACCACCACCATCACGAGGAAGGCGGCGAACTGAAGGAGCAGATCATAAAGATAGCCGTTGCGACGGTGCTTCTTATTGTTGCAGTCCTTATTGAAAAGAATACTTCTTTGAAGACATGGCAGCTTCTCCTTGTCTATCTCGTCCCTTATCTTGTTGTCGGATTTGAAACCCTGAAAGAGGCCGTAGAAGGCCTTCTGGAGGGGGAGCCTCTCAATGAAGACTTCCTGATGAGCATCGCTACAATCGGAGCTCTGGGGATAGGTTTTCTTCCAGGAGCCGAGACTCAGTTCCCCGAAGCGGTCTTCGTGATGCTATTCTTCCAGGTCGGCGAGATGTTCGAGGGCATCGCCGAAGGAAGAAGCAAAAAGAGCATCGAGCATCTTATGGACATCCGTCCCGACACAGCCACGGTAGAGAGGAACGGAGCGGAGCTTACCGTCAACCCCGAAGAGGTTGAAATCGGAGAGATCATAGTCATCAGGCCCGGAGAGAAAGTTCCTGTGGATGGAAAGGTCATAGAAGGATCGTCAACGCTTGACACAGTGGCGCTTACGGGAGAGAGTGTCCCCCGCAGCATCCACGAGGGAGACGAAATCCTTTCAGGCTGCGTCAATCTCAGCGGAGTTCTCCGTGTTGAGGTTACGAAGGAATTCACCCAGTCCACGGCTTCGAAGATTCTCGAACTAGTCACGGAGGCATCCGAGAGCAAATCCAAGAGCGAGAATTTCATTACAAAGTTTGCCCGCATCTATACTCCGATTGTCGTTGTAGCAGCAGTGCTGCTTGCCGCGATACCTCCGCTTTTTGGCGCGAGTTTCTCTACCTGGCTCTATAGGGCCCTGATGTTCCTTGTGGTCTCATGCCCCTGCGCCCTTGTGATCTCTGTGCCTCTTGCCTTCTTTGGAGGTCTTGGAGGAGCTTCCAGGAAGGGAATTCTTATCAAAGGATCCAACTTCATGGACACGCTGTCTAAGACAAGGACTGTTGTTTTTGACAAGACCGGAACCCTTACTGAAGGCGTCTTCGAAGTGACCGCAGTCCATCCTGAGGCTCTGGACAAGGTTGGTGAAAACCTTCTTCACCTCGCCGCCCATGTTGAAAGATACTCCACTCACCCGATTGCGGCAGCTCTGAGAAATGCCTATCCCAACGAGCATGATGGATGCGAAGTGTCTGAGGTTGAGGAGATTGCAGGAAAAGGAGTGAAGGCCAAGGTCAATGGCTCTATAGTTGCTGTTGGCAATTCTGCACTCATGGACCTTGAAGGGGCCGCATGGCATCCTTGCCACCACAATGGTACTATTATTCATGTCTCAGCGGACGGGGTCTATGTCGGGCATATAGTTATCTCCGACCGTGTCAAGGCAGATTCTGCAGAAGCCGTAAAGGCTCTTCGCGAAGCCGGTGTTGAAAAGACAGTGATGCTGACCGGAGACAGGGAAGAAGTAGGAAAAGCCGTTGCCGCAGAACTTGGTTTGACGGATTACAGAGCAGAGCTTCTCCCCGCCGACAAGGTTGCGGAAGTGGAGAAACTTCTCGGGGAAGGGACATTAGCCTTCGTAGGCGACGGGATAAATGACGCTCCGGTGCTCGCAAGGGCAGATGTAGGCATCGCTATGGGTGCCCTTGGCTCGGATGCGGCGATCGAGGCAGCAGACGTTGTCCTCATGGATGACAAGCCGTCCAAGATTGCGACAGCTATCAATATTGCCCGCCGCACAATCAGGATAGCTAAGGAGAATATCTGGTTCGCTATCGGTGTGAAGATTCTGGTGCTGATTCTGGCCTCTCTCGGCCTTGCAACGATGTGGATGGCAGTTTTCGCCGATGTCGGTGTCACCGTCCTTGCCGTTCTCAATTCAATGCGGACGCTTTAATGGGCTTTCAGCGCTGCTTCGATTTTATCGAGAACCACAGTGCCAAGAATGACTTTACCGTCGGGGCCGATAAGGTAGACTGAAGGGATCCATTTAACACAGTAGAGGGAGGAGACAGTGGTCTCCTTCCATTTTTTTAGTTCGCTTCCATGGGCCCATGTCATCCCGTTGTCGCGGATATAGGAAGTCCATTTATCCTTGTCGGTGTCGAATGATACGCTTAGAAAAGCGACCTTGTCTGAAGCATAAGCCTTGTAGATTTCCTTGAGATGGGGGACATCGGCGCGGCAATCCGGGCACCATGTGGCCCAGAAATCCAGAACAACATATTTTCCTTTGAAATCCGAGAGGCTGACGGTATTGCCTTCCGGAGTGAACAGGGTGAAGTCAGGAGCGGTCTCGCCCTCTTTCAGAAGGTCTGTTGCATATGTGTTGTCCGGGTCGTTGGAAGCGGTGTTCTGTCCCTTTGCTGCAAAGCAAAATGCCAGCAGGGAGGCTATAATTGCAGTTATCTTTTTCATCTCCTAAGGTTGTCTTTTTGCAAATGTAATGAAAAGTTAGTATTTTTAAAACTCGAAACTAATACTCACTTTATATGAAAAAATTGATTATCAGATCATTGGCTTTTGTCGGAGGGGCAATAGCTCTTTTTGCGTGCGGCTCTCCCAAAGAGACTGCAGTTGGAAAAAAGACAGATGCCATGCCTACAGAAGCTTGGGGAGTGTCAAAATGGATATCCGCAGCAGATGCCCCTGTGGTGACAGATATAATTAAAGACGGCACCAGGGCGGCTGACGGCTCCAGCTGGTTCCTTTCCACCGTCAAGAACGGGGGAAAAGTTGCCTCGGCGAAATGGATGACAGCGGGACTCGGCGTATATGAGCTCTATGTCAACGGGAAGCCTGTAGGGGAAGAATTTCTTAAACCCGGATTTACCCATTCTACGAAGACGAAAAGGACTTTTACATACGATATTACTGATGCCCTGAAACTGAACCAGGGTGCCGAGAATGTCCTTTCGGTGGAGGTTGCCCCAGGATGGTGGGGCGACAAGATCGTCACCCCTTCAAGGCATGAGGGAATGGTAGGTAAGAAATGCGCATTCAGGGGAGTGCTCTCTCTTACCTATGAAGACGGGACATCTGAACTATTCGGCACCGATACCGAAAATTGGAAAGCCGGAATTGCCGGTCCGGTCAAGCATGCCGCTATTTTCGATGGTGAAGAATATGATGCACGTGAATTCCCTGGCTACAAGACCCCGGAAAAACTATCTGCTCCGGAGGTCAACGAGGAGTTTTCCGGTGAGCTTCTTCCTTCCGAAGGAGCAGAGGTGTATCTTCGAAAAGATCTTTCTCTCAAGCCCATACGCGCTTATGTCTGGGAAGGAGTAGAAGGGGAGAGCGAGGATGCTTATGGAAAAGTATTCATAAAGAAAGAGTTTGCTCCGGGTGCGTCTATGACAGTCCGTCCCGGCGAGACTCTGGTTGTGGATTTCGGACAGAACTGCGCGGGTGTACCATCCTTTGTATTTAATGCCCCGGAGGGGACCGTCCTCACATGCCTTCCTTCAGAGCTCATGAACGATGGAAACGGATCAAAAGAGCGCGGCATGGACGGTCCGGAAGGAAGTGTCCATCGTCTTAACCTCCGCGTCCCCAATGATGCGTTCAGGATGGTCTATACTTTCGCCGCATCCAAGAAGCCGGTTTCATATCATCCCCGTTTCACTTTCTATGGCTATCGTCTTGTTTCGATAACTGCTACGGATGTGGTGACTATAAACAGCATTGAGTCCATCCCTGTGACATCTATCGCAGCGAATCTCGAAACGGGAAAGATCAAGACCGGTAATGATCTGGTGAACAAACTGATTTCCAATACAGTATGGGGTCAGATGTCGAACTATCTTTCTGTCCCGACGGATTGCCCCCAGCGCAATGAGCGCCTCGGATGGATGGCTGATACTCAGGTGTTTACCGAGACGGGATCCTTCTTCGCCAATACTGACAGTTTCTTCCATAAGTGGATGAGGGATGTGGTTGATTCTCAGAGCGAGGCTGGCGCATATCCGGGCGTTGCTCCTACGGCACAGTACGGAGCAGACATGATGAGGCTCGGATGGGCAGATGCGGGAATTATCGTCCCCTGGACCATCTGGAAACAGTTCGGAGACGTTTCTATCATAGATGAGAGTTGGGATTCTATGGAGAAATTCATGGTCTATGTCAATGATACAAAATATGATCATGAGACCCATGCTGCCGAGAACCACAATTATCAATGGGCAGACTGGCTCAGCTACGAGCCTCTTGAGAGCTGCGGCGGGCTGGCCTATATCAAGGATCCGGACGGGCATAGGCATGTGAAGCCGGAAGCTATTGACTATTGGAACTATTTGAGCGCATGCTATTGGAAAATGGATGCTGAGATGATGAGGGATATGGCCGCTGCAACGGGACGGGATGCAAAGAAGTTCGAGGATATGGCCGCTGCTGCCAAGGCTTACCTCCGCTCCCGCTTCTTCACAGAAGACGGAAATTTCGTGACGGAAATCCTCAATACCATGCAGACTCCAGCACTCTTCGCCCTCAAGAACTCCCTTGTCGAGGGAGAGGCATATGACGCCATGGTTGAAAATCTCAGAAAGAACTTTGAGAGTCATGAGAACTGCCTCCAGACCGGTTTTTTGGGGACGTCCATCTTGATGGATGTGCTTACAGAAAACGGAATGATAGATATCGCTTACGAGCTTCTTTTCCAAAGGAAAAACCCTAGCTGGCTCTACTCTGTAGACAACGGAGCGACCACCATATGGGAGCGCTGGAATAGCTATATGCTTGATAAGGGAATGGGACCGAAGGGTATGAATAGTTTCAACCACTATGCGTACGGATGCGTCTGCGCGTGGATTTGGAAGACCTGCGCTGGTATTGCATCTGATTCTGCTGTGCCTGGATTCAAGCACATTATCATGAAGCCGGTTCCGGACAAGCGACTCGGCAGCCTTGATGCAACGTATAAGTCAGCCGCCGGAGAAATAAAGAGTTCGTGGAAGTATGTGGGTGACAAGTGGATATGGAACTTTACCATCCCCGAAGGCGCGACTGCCACTGTGACTCTTCCTGGAGAGACTGAGTCTAAAGAATATGAGGCGGGGAGTTATACTATTGAAAAATAGTTTGTTATGAAAAAGTTTGTGGTTTTTATCGCTGTGATTTCAGCGGCCCTCTGTTTTACGGCGTCGTGCTCCAGAGGCGTTGATTCGATCAAGACTCTTGTTGATGAGAACAACGGTCATCCGATAGCTGTCGTTGTTGAGTATAATACTCCAATTTCTTTCCTTTCCGTTAGCAAAGAATCTTTCGAGATTCCCGGGTATTTTATTATCTCGGCAATGACTACTGAAAAGTCTCCTGAAGAGATGCTTGATGATAAAGAGAAAAAAGAGACTGCGGCCCCGCATCAATCTGGCGACAAGATTCAAGTGGTGCCGCGTCAGGGTCAGACTCTAAACGGAGAGGATATTCAGAAAGATCAGGCAATCCCCCAAAAGGGTTTAACTAAAGACTCTTTTAAAGGGAAAGATGGCAAGTATGTACTTCTTTTGGTACGAAAGAGGCCTTCCCATAGAGATTTGGAAGACCAGAAGGACAGCACCGCGATGAAGCCTTTACCCGATCCGTCCGCAGAAGTAATAACTGTCCGCCAGACTTCGGCTATAAAGACAGTTAAAGGTAAGACAATTGAGGCCTGGGAAGAAGGAATAGCATCTTCGGAGACTATTAAAATAAAGATGCGCTCCCGGCCAGGTATGCCAGGAGGAAGACGGGTGATTCGTCGTCCGGGGGGTATGCCTACGCAGATGCCTTCCGCCCCTCCCTCTGCTCCGAGGAAGTAGAGGTTGCTTCATCCAAGATAAGTAATGCGGATGCCCCTAGCTGGGCAAGTTCCTTTACGCCCCTAGCGAGGCTCCTCGAGGTTGGCTTTCCTCGAAGTTGGCCTTCCTCGAGGTTGGCTTTGCCGCTTCGACCCGGGCGACGGAGGTTTAGATTCCAGGCCGTGAGTCGTAAATGCTTGATACTGAGCCAAAAGACGAAATTAACATGGTTGAAACTCCGGGTTTAAATGCCGGAAGTGCGTGAAAATCAGCCAGTTGGCTCTCACGGCTCGGAGTCTAAAACTGCTCAAAATTCCTCCAATGTAAGCGACTACTCAGTTCAAAAAACCGCGAACTCGCTCGAGGGCTTTTTAGGAAAGAAGTCCTCCGACAGGACGCGATGCGTTATCATAACGACTTTTTCACCCTCTTTTCAGATTTACGCCATGCGACACTACGCGGCATTGCCGCAGGTCCGTTACTCCGGTTTTGCAGGCTTGCAGCACTCAGGATTCTGTCCTTCGACAGGCTTGCAGCACTCAGGCTTTGTGCCATCCTCGCCAGGCTTGCAGCACTCAGGCATCGGACAAGGCTTGGGACCATGATGTTTCTGCATCATGCAGGGGACAGCGGCGGTAGCCTTGACTGCTTTCTTCCAAGCCTTTATGTCTTTGCCTTCTGCGCTCTTGATAGGAGCAATCTGCTGGACGGCGATTTCCGGAACAGCGATTTCTTTGCAGCCTTCGGGCTTCGGGCCTTCGCCAGGCTTGCACTCAGGCTTCTGTCCTTCGGGCTTCGGACCTTCTCCGGGCTTGCACTCAGGCTTCTGTCCTTCAGGCTTCGGGCCTTCGCCAGGCTTGCACTCAGGCTTCGGGCAGTCGCCTTTTAGGAGAATGACTACATATTTGCCATCTTTTCCAACGCAGGGACCTTCCGGGCAGCCTTCAGGTTTCGGACCCTCACCTGGCTTGCAGCACTCAGGCTTTGTGCCATCTTCGCCTGGCTTGCAGCATTCTGCATCAGGCTTGCAGCACTCGGGCTTCGGACCTTCACCGGGCTTGCACTCAGGCTTCGGACCTTCACCGGGCTTGCACTCAGGCTTCGGACCTTCGGGCTTCGGACCTTCGCCAGGTTTGCACTCGGGCTTTTCAGAAGGGTTCTTGTCAGTGACGAAAACGCCGGCAACCTCGAATCCGGGAACGGCGAAAGTCTCAGGAGTTACGGAAGCTGCGGCGACAGGAGCGTCGTATTCGACCACGAGGGCGACGGGTGCGGCATCTTTTCCAGCCACAACGGCAGTGACTTTCTCAGGCTTTGAGGAACAAGCCACGGCAGCGGCGACGATGGCGGCGCCAGCTGCGCATAAAAACAAAAATCTTTTCATTGTAAGTTATTTTAAATAAGTTCGTTCCGTCGAAAAGCAATAAAGAGCTATATTCGCCCAAAATTAGAGAAAATCTCTTCCAAAAGCAAATTTTTTTATAGTCCCTTAATCATTCTAGGACAGTTTAATTGTGAGGGCGATAAATTCTTCTACACTAAGCCTTTCCGGGCGAAGGTCGAAAACGGGGTCGGAGATGAAAGCCCGGTAGCAGGAGGAATCATGTTCAGCGGATTTGTCCTCATTATGGAAAGATACCGTATTATCCCAGCCTTCGCGTTCTGCTTTGGCACAAATAAGTGGTTTCAAAGAATTGCGGAGGGTCTTACGACGCTGGTTGAAGGCTGTTTTTACAACCGTCTTGAAAAGCGCTTCATCGCAGCCGAGGTCGGTGCGTGAATTGCGGCGGAGGCGTATTACCGCAGATTGGACTTTCGGCGGTGGAGCGAATGACCCGGACCCAACAGTGAACAAATACTCGATGTCATACCAGGCCTGAAGCAGCACTGAAAGGATGCCGTAGGTCTTCGTGCCGGGCTTCTCCGCAATACGCTCAGCGACCTCTTTTTGAATCATGCAGACGACCTCGGGAATACTGTCTTTATGGTCGAGAATCTTGAAGAATATCTGTGAGGAGATATTGTACGGGAAGTTGCCGATGACGGCGAATTTATCAGGAAATATCTTATCCAAACGGAGTTTCAGAAAGTCCGCCTGCATCAGCCTCCCTTGCATCCCCCTGAAATGGGTAAGAAGGTAATCGACAGATTCTCCATCTATTTCCACGAGACGAAGATCGATATCCTCTCTTTCGAGAAGATATTGCGTCAGGACCCCCATCCCGGGCCCTATTTCAAGGACGGGGAATGGCGTTCCTTCTGCTGAAAACGCACCGGGCTGAAGCGCGTCCACGATGGCGCGTGCAATGCCAAGGTCGGTTAGAAAGTGCTGCCCAAGTGATTTTTTCGCTCTTACTTCCATTTAGAAATGATCTTGATTGACGCAAATATAAGCAATTCTTCCCCGAAACATTGCCGGCGGCCGTGAAAAATAGTTATATTTGTATGATTATTTAGGATAGTATGAACTGCTTAATAACGCTTTCCCTTTCATCTCTGTCGGACAATATCCTGTTGCTCCTGTCACTTCTGGTGTTTCTGGCATTGTTGCTGTCAAAGGTCGGATTCCGATTCGGAATGCCCCTTATGGTAATATTTCTGGCACTCGGAATGCTGGCGGGGGAAGATGGCCTTGGACTGACCTTCAACAATTACAATATCGCTTATTCGATAGGCCAGATTGCAATGAGTATTATCCTGCTCACGGGCGGCTTGGAGACGAATTTCAAAGTAATCAAGCCTATTCTGGTGCAGGGGTCGCTACTGGCGACATTTGGCGTTCTTCTGACAGCTTTGTTCACCGGGATGTTCATCTACTATGTCTTTGGCCAATATTTCACTTTCCGACCGGTTATTTCATGCCTGTTGTTCGGGGCTGTGATGGCTTCAACCGACTCGGCGGCCGTCTTCTCGATTCTGCGAGGGAAGGGTACCGGTCTTAAAGGACGGCTCAGTCCTCTTCTTGAGCTCGAATCCGGAGGCAATGACCCGATGGCATATATCCTCACCATTCTCTTTGTCCAGATTCTTGTCAGCAGCGTCGGCGGTGGGGGTGAGACCAGAGCATCGGTCCTTATTGGACAGGCCTCTGTTTCCCTTCTGTTCCAACTTGGTTTCGGCATTCTTGTCGGCTTTGGCATGGGATATCTCTCGAAGTACCTTTTGGGAAAGGTCAGACTCAACGGAAGTCCACTCTATGCGATAATGATCCTTTCAATCGGCATATTTACCAATGCCCTCGCATCGACGATCGGAGGTAACGGCCTTCTCGCCCTCTACATCGCTGCCGTGATCATGGGCAATGACAAGAAACTCCCGTATCGAAAGGATGTCCTCAAGTTCCTGGATGGAATTACATGGCTCGTCCAGCTTCTGATGTTCCTGATGCTGGGACTCCTTGTCAATCCAAGCGAACTGCCGCCCGTTATTCTTCCTGCAATGTTGGTAGGAGGGTTCATGATGCTTGTGGCAAGGCCGGCAAGTGTGTTTCTGTGCCTTGCGCCCTTCCGCAATATAAAGTTCCGCGAGAAGGTCATGATCTCATGGGTCGGTCTCAAGGGTGCCGGTCCTATCCTTTTTGCAATGGCCCCCGTGGTCGCCGGCATAAGCAATTCTAGCCAGATATTCAACTCAGTCTTCGTCATTACTCTCATGTCTCTTTTGCTTCAGGGAATGACCATCCCCACCGCTTCGAAAATCCTGAAAGTGTATAAGCCGGACGAGGCTGAGCCCGATACTCTCGGTCTTGAGGTTCCTGACGAGATGGGCCAGCTTACGGGCTATACGCTTACCGCGAACGACCTCGAGCATGGCGCGACTCTCAAGGATATGAATATGCCTCAGGGAACAAGGGTGATCATGATCAAGAGGAATGAGGAATATATCGTCCCGAGCGGGGACGTCAATCTCAAACCGGACGATAAATTGGTCATTCTGGTGAGCTACCGGGAGAAAGATGAAAAACAAATGCAACTATAAAATTATGTACAGAACTCACACTTGCGGAGAGCTCCGCATAGAAAACAAAGGGCAGAAGGTGACTCTCGCCGGATGGGTCCAGAAGGCCCGTAAGCTCGGAGGTATGACCTTTGTCGACCTCAGAGACCGTTACGGAATTACCCAGCTTGTGGTCGAGGCCGAAGCTCCCTCTGATCTCGTTGAGAAGGCAAATTCCCTCGGCCGTGAATTCGTCATTCAGGTCAAAGGTGAAGTACTTGAGAGACAGAGCAAAAATCCGAAAATTCCAACAGGAGACATTGAAATAAAAGTCGCCGAAATCAATATCCTGAACAAGTCAGTCACCCCTCCTTTTACAATCGAAGAAGATACTGACGGAGGTGAGGACATCAGGGCAAAATACCGCTATCTCGATCTTCGTCGCCCTCCTCTTAAGAGGGCACTCGAACTTAGACATCGTGTTGCCCATGAAGTCAGGAACTATTTGGACAGCAAAGGTTTTATGGAGATAGAGACCCCGTATCTCATCAAGTCTACCCCGGAGGGAGCCCGTGACTTTGTAGTTCCTTCAAGGATGAACCCGGGCCAGTTCTATGCGCTTCCTCAGTCTCCTCAGACATTCAAGCAGCTCCTCATGGTGGCCGGCTACGACCGTTACTTCCAGATAGTCAGATGTTTCCGTGATGAGGATCTCAGAGCTGACCGCCAGCCGGAATTCACCCAGATCGATTGTGAGATGAGCTTTGTCGAACAGGAGGATGTGCTGAATACTTTCGAAGGAATGATGCGGACCCTTTTCAAGAAGGTGCTCGACGTGGAGATTCCCTCTCCGCTTCCAAGAATGAGCTGGTACGACGCAATGGATAATTATGGCTCTGACAAGCCGGATATCCGTTTCGGCATGACCATTCATGAAATCACATCCGTGGCGAAGGGAAAAGGGTTCGGAGTTCTTGATGGAGCTGCCTATATCGGAGCGATATCTGTCCCCGGAGGAGCAGATTATACCCGCAAAGAAATCGATGCGATAACAGATTGGGTCAAGCGCCCTCAGGTTGGCGCAAAAGGCCTTATTTATGTCAAGGTCAATGCTGACGGGACCTTTAAATCCTCAATCGACAAGTTCTACTCCCAGGAAGATCTTTCCAAGATAGCGGAAGCGGCAGAGGCGAAGGAAGGAGAGATTATTTTGATTATGAGCGGCGAAGCCAAGAGGAAGGTTCAGACTATGCTCGGAGTTCTTCGACTTGAGATGGGGAGCCGTCTTGGTTATCGCAATCCAAAGGTCTTTGCTCCGCTATGGATTGTTGATTTTCCTCTCCTCGAATGGGATGATGAGACTCAGCGTTTCTATGCCATGCACCATCCATTCACCGCCCCGAAGCCGGAGCATGAAAAATGGTTCTATAGCGACAAGAAAGAGGATCTCGAGAGAGTTTGCGCCAATGCTTATGACTTCGTTCTCAATGGCAATGAACTCGGCGGCGGATCAATCCGTATCCACAATGCCGATGTCCAGAAGAGAATGTTCGAGGTGCTCGGTATTGGCGCGGAAGAAGCCGAGTATAAATTCGGTTTCATTATCAACGCGTTTAAGTTTGGCGCTCCACCTCACGGAGGTCTCGCATTCGGGTTCGATAGGGTTTGTGCCCTCTTTGGCGGCAGTGACTCAATCAGGGATTACATCGCTTTCCCAAAAAACAATCAGGGACGCGACGTAATGATCGATTCCCCTTCGGAAATCGATCAAATTCAGTTGGACGAGCTTGAGATAGCCCTGGCCCCGAAGAGTCAGGACTAGATACTTTCGACCTCTTTATAAGCTTCGGCGATCTCGTCAAGAACGGGGTCGCTTTCTTCTATACCGCTATATTTGATAAGGGTACCCTTTATGCCTTCTGCCTTGATTGAGGCGAGCATTTCGACGCTTTGAGGATCCTCAGGGTTGCCGAAATGGAGGGCGGCGCCAATGGCAAGAAGAATCTTGTCATAAGGAAGTCCGAAGCCCTTTGCAGTCATCATAGGGAGAATGAGACGGTCGTTTGGAGCAAGTTTTCGAAGAGGTTCGCGGCCGACGCGGTTGACATCGTCGCGGAGGTATGGATTCTGGAAACGCCTCAGTATCTTCTCAATATAGGCGAAATGGGCATCATGGTCGAAGCCGAATTTCTTTACAAGGCCTTCGCCGCTCTGCTGCATGACGGCACGTACCACCTTGTAGATTTCAGGCCGGGCGATACTCTCTCCGATTGTGCCGATTCCTTTCATTGCTCCGATATAGGCGGCGGTTGCATGACCTGTGTTGAGGGTAAAGAGTTTCCTCTCCAAATATGCTTCGAGGTTATCCACAGGGGTCATTCCGGGAATCTCCGGTATCTCACCGATGAATGATGCTCTCTCTGTATCCCACTCGAAATATTCCTCGACAGCTACATCAAGAGGTACTTCGCAGCGTACGGGAGGGACGATGCGGTCGACTGCGGCATCCGGCCAGCCGACATGTTTTCTTGTCCAGGCCTTGGTGTCATCATCAAGTTGGGCGAAGACCAGCTCCCGAAGCTGAGTCGTTGCCTGGAGCCCGTTCTCGCAAGCTATTACGTTGAGGGGAGTCTCAACTCCCGCTGCCTTTCTTGCGCCAATGCCTTTGGCAAGCGTAGGAGCCACGAAACGAAGAATTCTGAGGCCTACTGCTGTGGTGATGATGTCGGCATCCATTATCTCTTTGACTGCATCAAGGCTGGCTGAATTGACTGCAGAGACGTCTTTAATGAGGATATCGCGGGAATCGGTATCTGTCACATGGACGACGTACTCTTTGCGGGTGTTGATATTGGCAAGGAGTTCTTCAACTACATCTGCAAATACCACCCGGTATCCTGCTTGGGAAAGGACCGCTCCGATGAATCCGCGGCCGATATTTCCTGCTCCGAATTGGATTGCTTTTTTCATTTTATTCTGTTTAGTGGGTATTTAAAGATAGTTACATATCGTTTTGAGTCTGTGCTTTTTCTCGTTGCATAACCGAGATAGAGGGCATCGTCATATATCTTTATTCCTTCCGATTCCATAAATCCGGTATCTGTAATACCGAGGGAGTTGAGCCCAGATACATCTGCAGCGGCCATTACCTGCTTCTTTGCGGTGACGTTGCCGCTGAAATCAAAGACGGTTACAGTGGAAACGCATGCTGCTGCGCCATCATTATTGTTGCCGGCTCCATTGTAATGGTAGATCCTGCCGCTATGAAGAAGGAATCCTTGGTTGCCCCCTGTCCCCACCGGCCCATTGGAGGGAAGGGTAACGACTGCTTTCGGCGTAATCTTTGAGAGATTATGGACCGTGGCGGTCATTTTCTGGCTTATGGTCTCGAAATCTTCATAATTGCCGCCTCTCTTTATTTCTAGGGCGAGAGTTTCTGTCGTTTTCGGCACAGCAAGGGCCTCGGAGAGGGAATATACATAGAAGTATCCGTATTTGCTATCCGCGGAAAGCCCCCAAAAAGCAATCTCGTCCCGGGCGGAATCCAGCGAAGGATGGACATTCTTGAGGCCTGGGATGTACCAATGCTCATCAAGGTCTTCCGGCCGAACGAGAGCGTTTTCCTGAAACTTTACCCTTGCGACTGTCTGATTGTTGGTATAATAACCCTCATCATTCTCGATTTTTGTCTGTGTCCCATAAGAGCCCACCCAGATATAATCGCCGTCAGAGGCTTTCTCGAGGTCGATATTGGATCCGTGTCCGAAGTACTCGAGTTGCATGTACCTCTTGTCGCTGTTTGAATTAACGCCTTTGAAAGCGAGGTTGAGGCGGCGTTTGGTGCCTGTTGCTGCAAGTTGCACGGCATACATGTAGCCATCTCCACGGAAGGCGAAGCTTTGCATGACGGCATTGTTTCTAAGAGTAGTACCGGAAGTGAAGACAATATCTTTCGATACGCCTTGTTCAAGAACAGAGAGGTCATAATCAATATCTTCTGTTGATATGACGGGCAGTTTCTCTTTCTCTTCTTCTTTTGGGGTTGTGTCATCTTTCGGCGCCGGGATTTGTCCGTCGTCTTTCCCGCAGCTAAAAGTCACTGCGGCAAGGAGAATAGTACATGCTAAATACTTGTTTTTCATCCTTTATCCTTTAATGTTAAATCTCCAAATCTCAGCCTTCTTGGGCCTTTTTGACCGATGGAATACAACGTAGAGCCAGTCTCCGACGAGATCCACACCTTCCGGCTCCAATCCGATGTACGAGATATCGTGCTTGATAATGGTCTCATGTGTCTTGAGGTCGACCACCATGATATAGCACTTTCTTGGCGGAGCACCGGAGGTGATATAGAAATAGCGGCCTCGAGCGATTCCCCCCTGAGCTATGCCGATATCGTCGATTGTAAGAGAGTCGAGAACATCTGCTTTCGTGAGGTGGACATATCCTTCGGGATCGCTGTCGGCGAGCGAAGGAAGACGGAATTTTCTTACCCATCGGCGGCCGAACCTCTCACCACCGTATGTATATATGAATCCGTTTTCTCTGTCAAGGTCCCAGTCCATAGGCCCGTTGTAAACATCTTCGTAGTAGTCAAACATCTGGACTATCGGTGCGTCATCAAGAGAGAGGTCTTTTACGAAACATCTCTTCAGCTCGCGGCACTCCGAAGTATAGAAGAGAGGATAACGGGAAGTATCTGAAAATCTTTCGGTTCCGAAGTTGGCGTTGTTGTTGTGAGAGGTGTCGCCAGGCTGTTTGAAATGCCCTATCATTTCCTTCTTCTCCATGTCGAAAATGTCGCATTCGCCCTTGTCGCGGATAACTACGCAGTCATTTCCATGGATGGCAAACCCCTGGGTAGAGCCTTTGATAACAGTGTCTTTCGGGGTCCATTCATCCAGATGTGCAACGCATTCCGATTCGAAGGAAGGATTGTAGTAGCTCTGCTCTTTCATGGGGCGGAAATACTCGAAATCTGCATAGACCGGGAAGTGATCGGAGATGAACTTCACTCCGTATTTTTCCATGTCATTTACTACCTTGAATTCAAGTGCGGCCATGCGGCAATAATAGATGTGGTCAATCCGGGTCCATTTGGAAGGATCGTCTTTGAAACCGTTGAATGACGGAGAGTAGTCTATCTTCGGCGTTGCAAAAGAAGAACGCGTAACATATTGATTTAGAGGCAGCAGGCGAGGGTCTTCGGCATCCATGTTGAGATCGCCGCAGAAGAATACAATCCCTTCGTGTCCAGCTATTTCCCCGATTTTTTCAACAGACATTCTGACGCACTGCTCGCGGCCCTCAATCCCTTTAGGGAAAAAGTGGGTACAGAATACAAATATCTCTTTTTCAGCTACTTTATCCATGAGTTTCGCCCATAGGGTGACTTTTGGGGTAGGTCCGTCCCATCCGAGGGAAGAGCAATCCGGTGTCTCTGAAAACCAGTATCGGCCGCAATCCAAAAGGTCGAACCTGTCTGTCTTGAACATGATGAGGTTTCTTTGACCACCGTTCTTGTAATGATCCTCTATAAGGGATTCTTCCAAACCATCCTTAAGGACACCATCTTTGGCACAGCGGAGCTGGGTGTACTCTGGGAAGGCCGCGGCGAGGTCTTCGCACTGAGTTCTTCTGGCTTCCTGGAAACATGCTACATCCGGAGCAATATCCTTGAACATTGCAAGGGCTCCGTCTTTCCTATCTGCCCACTGATGACCTTCCGGCTCATCTTTGGACTGGAGGATGTTGAAAGACATGACCCTGATTTTAGGAAGGTCTTCAGCTTTGTGTTTACAGGATACTACGGACAAGGCTGTGGCTGCGAAAAGGATAATAGTTGCAAATCTTTTCATATGGGGCTATTGTTTTTCCTTTACAAATATACCGATTATTCCTTAAAATGATAAAAAAACCGGCAGCCCTACAAATGAGGGATGCCGGTAACTATGCTTGAAGACCGATGCTTATTTGCCCAGACCTTTCTTGACAGCTTCGCTGAGCTCGTCATAAAGGGCGTCTGTCTTTTCGAGCATTTCTTTGCGGATAGCATTGAAGTATGCCCTCTTGTTTCCTTCTGCAGGAGAGTTTACTTTGTCGCGGAGGTCATTGTAAAGGTCTACAGCCTTGTCTACCAGGTCTGCAATTTCATCTGCATTCTTGCCAGGATTGACGGTAAGGAAAAGCGCGCAGTCGTCAACAAAAGCACCAACTACGTACTCAATGTCTTTTTTGATGTCACGAAGAGTCATTGTCTTTCTGTTTTAATTCGGTGCAAAGATAGCAATTTTATTTGATATAACTTCTGGCACATTCCACATTTCAAAAGTGCATCATTCACAAATTATCCCATTTACTACAGTAAGGAGAGAATAATTTTTGTGGAATCTGAAGTTCTGATGCCACCTTGCGCCAGTCTTTGACAGCCGCGCGTACCTCCTCTATGATTTCTGTTGCCTCCTTATGTTCAATCATATAGTGGCTTGACGCCGCCAGCAGGGCTGCGATGTCCGACTGCTCCGTGTATTGATCAATGAGCAGGCATTGGTGCGACTTGAGTCCGGGGTTAATGTCGTATGCGGGAGAAAGAGTCCATCCCTTATGGGTAAGCAAGAAGCCGTGGTTGCGGAAATGGTCATCGGTGTTGCCGAAGAGCACGTTGAATGCAACCCTGCGGTAAAGTTCCCTGAGGTTCCGCCTGGCATCCACACAATCCTGCAGGATGAAATCCACGATGTCCAGATAGCCGTTACCCGTACTGCTGCCGGCACTGTCATCCAGGCCAAGCAACGACATGGCAGAAGCAAAGTGGATGCGCTTGCCATCTGACGTTCTGTCGAAACGTTCGGAAAGTAACAGGTCGCGGCTTCTTGAAATACTGATAGTACGGGTTTTTGCGACACTGATACCTGCGGCAGCGGCTAAGCGATGCGAGAAGTGCTCTATGAGCTCTGTATTCTCCAAGTCTTTCCTGGACGGGAATTTTGCGACATAGAGCTTGCCATCGGTATCGATGATATTGGCTTTAGGCCTGGCTCCGCCAAGTGATGATCCAGGGTCAATCAGTTGATCCAGCCAACGCTTCTCGGGCAATTCGTTTCGTTCTTCGGCCAACTCTATCTCCTGGCAGGCTTCACACAGGGCGTGAAGGCTCTCAATGGGGGGAACAAGATACTTGGATCCAGCATTTATGTAGTCGTCGCTGTCTTCGCTCTTGTAGCGAATACCGCCCATTCTAGTGTAATCCTCAATGCCGGTGAGGTAGTCATAGGCAGTGAGCAATCGCACAGGCCTCTGCTCTGACTGTGCCGTCAGGCGTTCCCTGCGGTCCAGCAAGAGACGGCCCCAGCGGTCCGGGAAGGAATCTTTGATGAATCCAAAAACGCTGTCCGCACTTCGCGGATGCTGCAATGCGGGGGCGTTGATAAGATCTCCGCTCAGCACAAGTCCACCATACTGTTTCAGCCATTCACGCGAATACTCAAAGATAAAGTGATCTTTGCTACGAACGTGTTCGTAGCCCAACATACCTATCTCTTGCGGAGATGCAAGGAAGTTGAAGTCAGCGTAAACAGTTATCCTTTTCATTTCTTCAGCAATTCGGCATCTTGGAGTTGGCGACCAAGGGCATCGTCAGCAGCCAGCAGCGAAATGTCCTTTTCCAGATTCAGGGCAAAAAGGACTCGCGCATAGATCCCTATTGACACCGTAGGGTCACCGTGTTCCACCTTCGAGACGGTGAGCCTCGTCACTGTTGCCCTATCGGCGATGTCCTGCATAGAGAGATGCCTGCGCTTACGCGCCAGCATAATCTGCTCACCCATAAGCTGCAGCTGTTGCGTCAATGCCCGCGGCATCATCTTTCCAAACGTGTTCTTGCTCATATTTGTTATTTATCGTATGCAAAAATAGCAAATAATGTTTAATATAACAAACGTTAATATAAAAACAAACGGGTTGCCATCAAAAGCAGCCCGTCTCAATATAGATGCATCAATGATTACAAATCTTTATGACCTTTCTTGATGTCACGAAGAGTCATTGTCTTTCTGTTTTTAATTCGGTGCAAAGAAAATAATAATTTTCAGATTCTTCGTCGCTTCGCTACTCAGAATGCTTTGTTCCTATTATTCTTCTGTTCCGTTTTCAGGATCCTTATGTGAAATGCTGACAGGAGCAGGTATAGAATTGCGCCAAATTCAGGGCTAAAACTTTCCTGATGATTTAAGCCTTTCTAGAGCTTCCATGAGTACTTTTCTTGGCCCTGCGATATTGATCCGGAGGTAGCCGGCCCCCTCTGGACCGAACTGAGTGCCGTCGTTGAAAGCAACCTTGGCTTCGTAGAGTAGATAGTGCATCAGCTCTGGTTGAGTGTAACCGAGTTTGGTGCAGTCGAGCCAGATGGTGGGTGATGCCTGAGGTCTTACGCAGCGGAGGCGCGGGAGGTTATTCCGTATCCATTTATCGACGGAATCAATGTTATTCTCGATGTATCGAAGCATCTCCTGACGCCACTGCCATCCCTTTTTATAGCAGGCGAGAGTGGCTTCGATAGCGAAGAGGGTGGGCAGGTCAAACGAGTTCTCATCGAGCCACAGAAAGAATCTGTCTCTCATATTGGGGTTGGTGATGATGATGTAAGAAGAGACAATTCCTGCGATATTGAAAGTCTTCGAAGGGGCCATCATGGTGATGCAATTTGCAGCCGCTTCAGGTGAGACAGATGCAAACGGAATATGCTTTTTCTCATAGAAAACCGTCTCTGCATTGATCTCGTCCGAAAGGACCATGATGCCGTGCCGGGTGGTAATTTCTGCAAGGCGCGAGAGGGTTTCACAGTCCCATGCCCGTCCTGAAGGATTGTGGGGATTGCAGAGAATCAGCATCTTGGTCTTGTCGTCGATGATGCTTTCGAGATGGTCAAAATCCATTTCATAGCGCTCCAGGAATCCATCTTTATCCATAACGGGGATGAGCGGGTTAGTGACCGTCTCGAACCCGTTGGTCCGGGGGATCTGTGCAAAGCGGTGATATACAGGCGGCTGGATAATGATCTTGTCTCCCTTCTCCAGAAAATAGTTTATGATAAGGGCCTGTGCTTTGACTAGACCAGGCATGTAACGTATATTGGCCGGGTCTACCTTCCATTCGTGCAGTCTCTCCAGCCAAGAGGAGATAGTCGGAAAAAAATTGTCGGGAATGACAGTATAGCTGAGGATTGGGTGTTCAAGGCGTTTGAGAATGGCCTCTCTTACGAAATCCGGAGTGCGGAAATCCATGTCTGCAACCCATAGGGGGAGCACATCTTCAGTTCCGAACATAAGGTTGAGGTCGGCATATTTCTCAGTCCAGGTGTCTCTTCGGTCTATCTCTTCATCAAAATTGTACATCTTTCTTGTTTTTGGACGGCTCAAAGATACAACAAATTTATATCTTTGTTCGTAAAAGTTATAACATTATGGGAGAAATAATATACGATGGAGCCGGGAACCTCTTCCGGATGATTGATGGCAGAGGAAGCACTATACCTTCTTCTGTTTATGAAGGAGAAAAGGCTCGGGAACTCTGCGTTCTCTCAGACGGTAGAAAGGTTGACGGAGTTATTCTGATTTCCGCTGCGGAGTCGGGGGAAAGCGATTTTTCGATGCATTATTTCAACAATGATGGCTCCGGCGGCATGATGTGCGGTAATGGTGGGAGGTGTGCCATAGCATTCGCGCGAGACATTGGGTTCGCTCCTTCCTCACCTGATGGAATATACCGGTTTACATCCGCAGGCAACGTCTATAGCGGTGAGATTCTCAATGATGGGACAGATGACAAGGTTGTGAGACTCAAGATGGCGGATGTATATGATGTGCGTAGGATAAAGGAGACGGGAAAGACTTATGGAGATGGATGGTATTTGGATGTCGGATGCCCGCACTATGTTATATTTTTGGATTCAGTGGAGGATGTCCGGGCGTTGGATATAGAGTCTGCAGCTCTTCCATGGCGGCACAACCCTCTTTTCCCTTTTGGGGCAAATGTGGATTTTGCGGCCTTTGAAGCTCAAGGGGCGGGTTGTTTTGTCATCCGAACTTTCGAGAAGGGGGTAGAGGCTGAGACTCTTTCATGCGGCACCGGTATTATCGCAACCTCAATTGCCGCCGCTTTGAAAGTAGGGTTCACCGGCCCGATTCATTTCGATGTCCGTGCCAGGGGTGGGGATCTTTCTGTGGATATGGACATTCCTTTGGACCGAGAAGACGGAACTCCAGCGGCAACAGAAATATTCCTTATTGGCCCAACCCATAGGCATTGAGTCTAATGGAAATGGACGAACAGCGGTCAAAGAGTTGTCACCATCTCGTTGAGGGATTTCCGCACAGAATGTAGGTTTGTGGGGTCTCCTTTGCCATCGGCGGGGTGGCCGATGGCAAGGAGGGCGTAGACCCCATGTTCTCGCGTTTCCGGAAGGACTTCCCTCACCTTGTGAGGATCGAAATCCCATATCCACATATTTGCAAGGCCTGCATCTGTTGCAGTGAGCATTAGGTGGGTGAGGACGATAGCGGCGTCTGTTTTCCCTGCATTTACCCCGTCACTCTCTCTCACCCATGCCTCCTCATTCCGGCAGCCGACAATCAAGACAAGCGGTGCTCCATAGCAAGGATGGACCGTCCTGAGGCGCTCAAGCGCGTCCTCGCTTTTTACCACCCAGATCCGAGTCGGCTGGAGGTTCTTTGCAGAAGGGGCCAGCCGGCCGGATTCCAAAATCATGTTCAGTTTTGACTCCGATACAGGATATTTGGAAAAAGAGTGGCAGGAGTAGCGACTTTCGAGGATGCGCATAAAGGCATCGGAGCCAAACTTGTATTTGGTAATCTTTTGGTCGACATCGGAAAAGGCAGCGCGATTCTTAGTCTTAGTGATATCGCTAATGCGACTGAATAATTTCCATTTCATCTTTTAGACCCCCATGAACGCCTTGACCAGGAAGTATACCAGCGGGACAGATACAATGAACACTCCTATGATGTCCAGAATTACACCAGCTTTGATCATCTTGGTGATAGGGATATATCCGGAAGCGTAGACGATTGCATTGGGCGGAGTGGATACCGGAAGCATGAAGGCCAGCGAGGTACAAAGTGCCATGACAACGCAGACCGGCACTGGGCTGAAGCCAAGCGAGGCGGCCGTAGCGATGGCAATCGGGCCCATAAGGTTGGCAACAGCCGTGTTGGAGGTGAGTTCAGAAAGCAACAGGGCCGTGACTGCAAATACGGTCAAGAACATGTACTCTGACGGTTTGCCTCCAAGTATCTGGGTCAGAGACTCGCCAATCCACTGGGAGAGGCCGGTCGAGAATACCATTCCGCCAATGGCCAGACCGCCACCAAAGAGAAGCAGCGTGCCCCAGTCAATACCTTTTACGCCATCTTTCCAACTGAGCGTCATTTCGCCCTTTTTGATATCTGTGGGCATGAGGAAAAGCAAAAGACCACCAATCATGGCCGCAATGGCCTCCGGGAAGTGGCGGTTGTAGTTCTTTACAAATTCAGAATTGATGGAATCCGGTGAAATACTCTGGATAGCACTCAATATGCCAGGTAAAACCCACAGAACAACGGCTATTATGAACGCGATGAGAGTATTTTTCTGTGCACGAGTCCATTTGCCGAGAGAATTCTTACGTTCCTGGATGAATTCCTGCGCTCCTTCGATATGTTTAACATCGGCGGGGAACATCTTCATGAGCACGAAGTAAGTGATAACAAAGAAAAGCACCATGGCAATGAATCCCCATACCATCCAGTTGAAGAAGGTAATCTGGGGGGCCTCAGGAGCAAGTTCTCTGAGGAAACCAATCATAATAATATTCGGGGGAGTGCCTATGGGTGTGAGTACGCCGCCGATAGAGCAGGCATAGGCCGTCATCAGCATCAATCCGGTAGCGTACTTATAGCTAGAGAGATCTATATTTTTACCATTTGCTGCCATCATCTCCCGGATAGCCTCAAGAAGTCCAAGGGCGATGGGGAACATCATCGCGGCGGTGGCGGTATTGCTGATCCATCCTGAGCATAGCATACACGCTAGTCCGATAGCAAGGAAAATCCGTCGTGGCGAGTCTCCTACCCATTTCATTGACATAATCCCATCGGCAATACGCTTGTCCAGTCCGTTCACCATCATGCCTTTAGCAATAATGAATCCACCCATGAACAGGAAAATCATCGGATTGGCAAAGGCCTTGAAAGCATCGGTTGCTGGTACTACGCCAAAAATGACGCAAAGAACAGGACCCAGCAGTGATGTAACGGGAATAGGGACAGGCTCACAAATCCACCAAAAAGCCACAAATGTTACAACGGAGAGAAGTTTGTGGGCAGCTGGATTGTCTGCCAGACCTGCAATGGGAATGAGATAAACTAACAGGGCGAAAACAGGCCCGAAAATCGCACCAAAATATGCCTTTTGCGATCAAAAGACGACTCTTGTGCCACTACTTGAGATTTCATATAAATAGTAGTTAGAACTAGTTGTTAATAATTTGTAGGGGCAAATTAAACAAATGGTAAATGCGCACGCAAGAGCGCACACGAATGCTAAACGCCACATGCACAATTGCTAACTACTTTGCGAGAGAATCTCCTGCCGATAGTCGGAAGGAGTGATGCCAAAGTGGTTTTTGAAGTCTGAGCAGAACGTGCTGTTATTGGAGAAACCTGACATTTCTCCGACGGACTTGACGCTCAGGTCGGGGCGTGAAATGAGCAGAGAACGGGCATGCTCAAGACGCAGTTTGCGGATATATCCAGGAAGGGAACGGTATTCACTGCCTTTGGAGAAAGCGGCTCCAATACGATGGGCTGACAGACCGCTGCGGTCTATTAGTGCTTGCCGGTCAAGCAGAGGGTTAAGAAAGAGTTCTTCCCGCCGGATAACCTCGCTGAGATACTGGAATAATTCTTCATTATTCATCTCTGAGGGTAGTTTCTGGGAAGATACGGGGACTTCCTCTATGGAAGGTTGTTCGGATTTTGTCTTTTTTCTATTTCGCAGACGAGGGAGAATAATAACGATAATAAGGGCAAGCGATAAAATGCCAAGGCCCCAAGTGAGTCCGGGGAGAATGCTCAGTTTCTCGCCGTCGAGAGTTAATAGCATGGACGGCGCAGCTAAACACTGCCGCCTAAGCATACTGTTTTTTAAAAGCAACATTCTCGTCATTAAACACAAAAATAGAGGAAAAACTAAAAAATCAAGCACTTTTCACAAATCCTAAATACTTGATTCACAATTGCTAAATGTCTCGTGTATAAAATGTATCCAGTCTTAGTGCTTTTTGAAAAGATAATTCCGGGCGAAAAGGAGTAACTTTGCAGAAATTGTATGTAATGGAAAGACGGTTCAATTCTTTTGTAGGCTACTATAAGGAGCGCTATGGAGAACGGCTCCAGAAGCTTGTTCTCGATGCGGGATTTACTTGCCCAAATCGCGACGGCACAGTCGGGGTAGGTGGCTGCACTTACTGTGACAACGCCTCTTTCCATCCGGGCTATAGTATTGCCGGAAAGAGTCTTCATGACCAGATTGACGAAGGGATAGAGTTCCATCTTTCTCGCTATCGCAATACCTCCCACTATCTTGCGTATTTTCAATCATACTCAAATACTTATGCCCCTCTTGAGCGCCTCCGGGAAGTCTATGAAAATGCGCTTTCGCACCCATCAATCGTCGGCATCGTTATTGGTACAAGACCGGACTGCGTGGATGAAGATAAGCTCAATTATATATCTTCCTTGAAGGACCGGAAGATAGAGGGGTGGCCCCATGGGACTATAGTTACAGTAGAGTATGGGATTGAATCCTGTTACGATGCGACGTTGCGAAGAATTAATCGTGGCCATGATTTCGCTTCGGCAAAAAGGGCGGTGGAGAAGACTGCCGAAAAAGGGATTAATGTCGGAGCCCACTTTATTCTCGGTCTCCCTGGAGAGACTAGGGAAATGCTTCTGTCTCAGTGTGATACCATAAACAGCCTTCCTCTTCGAAGCATTAAGTTCCATCAACTGCAACTCGTAAAAGGTACGCGCATGAAGGCAGAGTTTGAGTCCCATCCGGAGGAATTCCAGCGCTATTGTCTGGATGAATATCTTGACCTTATGACAGATATCCTTGAGCGTCTGCGTCCGGACCTTTATATCGAGCGGGTGGTGGGCGAGGTCCCTCCGAGGTTTGTGGATACTCCGGAGTGGGGTCTTATCCGTAATTTCCAGATCATAGACCTTCTTGATGAACGTATGAAGGCGAGGGAGGCCTTCCAAGGAAGGCTATATGTGAGCGCTTAGGTTATTTTACCGTCACTTAGATATGTGGCAATCGCAAGTTCGAAGGAAAATTATTATATTTGCAAATTATATAATAATCTTTCGATAAAGATGGCAAGGGAAATACAAGAAGGCCTGACTTTCGACGACGTACTGCTCGTCCCGGCCCATTCCGATGTTCTACCCAAGGATGTCGACCTGACAGCGCGGTTCACGCGTGAAATTACCCTCAGAATTCCTATCGTATCATCTGCGATGGATACTGTTACTGAAGCGCCAATGGCAATAGCAGTAGCCAGAGAAGGAGGAATAGGGGTTATCCACAAAAATATGTCTCTTGACAAGCAGTGTTCCGAAGTTGCAAAAGTCAAGGCAGAGAATCTTCTTGTAGCGGCCGCAGTTGGAGTAAAAGCCGATACCCTCGAAAGAATAGAAGCCCTTCATTCTGCCGGCGCTGACGCAATTGTGATTGATACCGCCCACGGACATTCTGAAGGTGTTCTGAGAGTGGTTCGCAGCGCCTGTGAAGCTTTCAAAGATATTCAGATAGTTGCCGGCAACATCGCAACAGCCGAAGGTGCTAAGGCACTTGCAGAGGCAGGAGTAAGTGCCGTCAAAGTCGGTATCGGCCCTGGGTCAATATGTACGACACGGGTAATTGCAGGTATCGGGATGCCCCAGCTTACTGCCATAATGCTTTCGTACGAAGGTCTAAAAGGGATGGATGTCCCGATTATAGCAGACGGTGGTATCCGTTATTCCGGAGATATTACAAAGGCTATCGCCGCAGGAGCTGATACTGTAATGGCCGGATCCCTCTTTGCTGCAACGGAGGAGACGCCAGGAGACGTGATATATGTCGAAGGCCGTCCTTTCAAGGTCTATCGTGGGATGGGCTCGCTCGATGCGATGGAGCAGGGCTCGAAAGACCGTTATTTTCAGGATTCAGAGACGGATACAAAGAAACTTGTTCCGGAAGGAATTGTCTCCAGGGTGCCATGCAAGGGCAAAGTCGCCGATATTATATATCAGCTTATGGGCGGTCTCCGCGCAGGAATGGGCTATTGCGGTACGCCGACTCTCCATGAACTTTGGAATGCCCAATTTGTCCGCATCACTGCCGCCGGTATGATTGAGTCTCACCCCCATGATGTCACTATCATCAAGTCGGCCCCCAACTATTCCAAGTAAATGAAAAAAAGTATTCTCATATTTCTTGTACTTGTCGCTGCCACTTCGTGTGATATGGTCAGCAGGCTTCGTTCTTCTGTCGGAGAGTTTTTCGGCGATGAAGCTGTGGCCAGGGTAGGAAAGGAGAAGCTATACAGGTCGACTCTCGAAGGCTATATTCCCGATGGGATTTCCCCTGAAGATAGTGCCGCAATGGCGGCCCAGTTTATTAATTCATGGGCTTCTGACCGCCTCTTTCTTGAAGTGGCTGAAGCTGAGCTCTCCAAAAGCGAGATGGATGTTTCCAAGGAGCTTGAAGAATACCGGATATCACTTCTGAAATATCGTTATGAGCAGCATTATATAAATGAACGTCTGGATACCAGCATAACACCTGCAGAGATTCGTCATTATTATGAAGAGAATCCGGATAAGTTTATTCTGGATGCTCCATTGTTCAAAGTCAGATACATGCTCATTCCCGAAGGGTCTTCAGCAAAAGAGAAAATCAAGAAGAAAATGTCCTCTGATAATGTTGAGGACGTTATTCAGGCCGACAGCATGGCCGTTTCTGCGGCGGTGAGGTATGTCGATCGCACTGATAGTTGGACCGATCTCAAGACACTTTCCCTCGAAAGCGGATCCGATCCCGCGACTCTTCTTTCGTCGATGAAAAAATCCTTTATTGAGGTCCCTTCCGGCGAGGGGAATGTCTTTGTTGCATATGTGACAGATATGGTGAAAAAGGGCTCACCGGCTCCTATCGAGTATAGTACAGAGAAAATCAAGGACATCATTCTCAGCGCGAGAAAGCGCCAACTTGTCTCCGGTTTGGAACGGGACTTGCTGAAAGATGCCCGGACAAAAGATAAATTTGAGATTTTATGAAAAGATACGTTTTGAAGGTATCGTGCATCGCTGCCGCCTTTCTCTTCTCATTGACACTTTACGCCCAGAAATATGGTGGCGGTGTCATCGATAAGACCGTAGCAGTGATTGGTAATGAGGCTATTATGATTTCCGATATCGAAGAGCAGGTGCAGATCATGAGAGCCCAGGGAATGTCCTCCGACAGGAATCTCCGCTGCGAAGTGCTCGAGCAGATGATGGAATCGAAATTATTCCTGATGCAGGCAAGGATAGACTCACTCACGGTCAATCAGGATATGGTCTCCAGCGAGATGTCTGCAAGGCTCGATCAGGTCCGTACTTCTCTCGGAGGTGACGAAGAGGTCGAAAAGTATTTCGGTAAGCCTCTCTACAGACTCCGCCAGGAATGGACGACGGCCCTTCAGGACCAGAACCTTACCCAGCAGGAGCAGTCCCAGGTTGCTTCAAATATCCCGGAGCTTACCCCTTATGATGTAAAGCAGTATCTTGATACTGTAGACAGAGAGGATCTACCTGTTGTTCCAATCAAATACCGCCTGAGCCAAATATGCATCTATCCAGACCGCGAGGCGGCCAATCTTGCCGTCAAAGAAAAACTTCTTTCCCTTAGAGAGAGAATCATAGCCGGCGAGAAATTCTCAACACTGGCTCGTATTTACTCAGAGGATCCCGGGAGTGCCCGTAAAGGAGGAGAGCTTGGAATGGCCTCAAAATCAATTTTCTGGCCTGTATTTTCTGATGCAGCCATGGCCCTTAAGCCTGGAGTCATTTCCCAGATTGTCGAGACGCCTGATGGATTCCATATTATAGAGGTCCTTGAGAAAAAGGGCGATATGTTCAATGCCCGCCATATCCTGATAAAGCCCCAATATACAGCTGAAGATCAGGAAAAAGCTTTCCGGAAACTCGATTCGCTGAAGACCGAAATCAATAACGAGGCCGTTACCTTCGCCCTCGCTGCCCGATTCTATTCTGAGGACACGGCAACAAGAACCAGCGGAGGCCAAATGGCAGACCCCCAGACGGGTTCATCCTATTTTGAGATTGATCAGCTCAAGCCCCAGGATTATGCAGCAATCAAAGACTTGAAGGAAGGAGAAATATCTGATCCCGTGGAATCACTTGACAATGAGGGGCGTAGCGGTAATACCGTATATAAGATTATCAAGGTCGACAAGATTGTCCCCGCCCACACAGCTACTTTCGAGAGTGACTACAACCAGATTCTTGCCGCTGTAAGGCAAGAAAAGCAGATTGAGGCCATCAACAAGTTCCTCGATAAAAAGATAAAGGAGACATTCATCATTATAGACCCCATGTATAGCGAGTGTTCATTCACCCGCGAGGCATGGGCCGAAAAAATCAGGAAAGATTAATGAGATTCCGGCCGGCTCTCTGTCTGATTGCGGCATTGATGTTCGCGTCCCTGTCCCTGTCCGCCCAAAAAAAAGGCGAGGACACGGATTCGCTCGTCACCCTTGTCAGCGCGAAATCGGCCAGTCTTCTTGAAAAGAACGGTAAGAGCTTCAGGAAAGTCATGGGACCGGCCCGTTTCCTCCACAATAAAACCTATCTTCTGTGCGACTCGGCCCTTTGGAACGTTTCCACGAATATAATCTATGCGGAAGGCCATGTCCAGATTATCCAGGACCGGACGAAACTGACCAGCGAGACTCTGGAATATGTTGTTGACGAGGATCTTGCAAAGTTTAGAGGCCACCTTGTCCAGCTTGAGGACAAGGAACATAACACCCTTCGTACCCGCTATCTTGACTATAACACCAAGGACAGTATTGCCATTTTCCAGGAAGGCGCATCCATGAGGGACAAGGACGGCCAGATTATAGAAAGCCGTTTCGGTTCTTACGATTCAAAGGCAAAGACCTTTACATTCATGGACAATGTCAATATGTTCACCGACTCCATTTTTGTAAAGACCTCACGACTGGAATATAATTCAGAAAACAGCACGGCATACTTTGCTTATGGTACAGACGCTTGGGACCACGACAATATGCTCTCGGCGGATGATGGTTGGTACGACAAGTCGAACGATTTGTTTTTCTTCAGGCAGAATGTCCATGTGATGACCGACGACTATGAAGGATGGTCAGACACTCTCTATTATCACAGGCCCATAAATGAGGTGGAGATGCTGGGGAGAGCGGAGATAATGGATACCACAAGGAATGTCTATGCCCTCGCCGGAAGACTCGAATATAGGGATACGATTTCGAGGATTAAATTGACGCGAGAACCCGCTGTCATGTCTATCTCAGACGAGAACGGCCAGATTGACACCGTCTATCTTGGAGCGGATACCCTTATTTACCAGGCTATTAAAAAGTGCGATATCCCCGAGGCATATGAAAAGGATGCCAAGAAGAGGCTCTCTGACATAAGCGGAGATCCTGTGGCCGAGTATCGCAGAAAGGCAGCGGAGGCAGCTGCGAAGGCTGCCGAAGAAGCTGCTAAGAATGATCCGAATCGCCCTCCGGAGCCTCCTCCCGCCAAGGGTGCCAAGGGCGCTAAGGACGCAAAGGATGCAAAGGACAAGAAACCATTAAGTGAACCTTCTAAAAAGGCCCCTGAGACACCCCCTATGCCTCAAGCGGATTCTCTGGCATTGTCTGACACTTTGGCGGTCAAAGATTCTTTGGTCGTTGAGCCAGAGCCTGTAGACACCACGAAGTTCGGCTTCATTACAGCTGTCGGAAATGTAAAACTATATCGACGAGATATCCAGTTTGCTTGTGACTCACTTGCATACAACGACCTTGATTCACTGGCGAGACTCTACCGCGAGCCTTACATATTCCACGAAGGGAAACGTCAGTATTCTGCGGACAGTATTTATGTGGTCCTTCAGGATAAGGAGGTTAAGAAAGCCAATCTGATGTCAAACGCCTTTATTGTCATTGAGGAGCAGGATTCGCTTCTGTTTGACCAAATTAAAGGCGCTGAGATGGTTGCATATTTCGACTCTACGAGGACCCTTCAGCGCTTTGATGCTCTCGGAGGAGCTGCCGCCCTCTTCTATTTGGAAGAGAACGGTGCGTTTGCTACAGTCAATAAAGTAGAATGCAAGATGCTCTATGCCCTGTTTTCCGAGGGAAATATAGATCAAATCTATTATTTTGATTCCGCGAAAAATGATGCATATCCGATAGTTCAGTTGCCTAAGGATGATGGCTTCCTTAAAGGTTATGTCTGGAAGCCTGAGCTCAGGCCAAACGGTCGCGAAGACATCACTACACTCGTTCCAAGAAAGAGTCAGAGAAATACTTACTTGAGACGTCCAAGGGCTCGTTTCCCCCATACGGCGAGGTATTTCCCAGGATATATCGATAAAGTCCATAAGGAGATTGCTAAAAGAGACTCTCTGGAAGCGGTGAGGGCAAGGGAAAGACGTGAGCGCGAGCGTCTCGAGGCAGAACTCGCGGCTCTGGATACATTGACTCTCGATCGTGATACTGTCAATATCGACACTCTCAATGTGGCTACAGATACATTGACGACGGTATCTCTCGATACCCTTTCTGTTTCTCAGCTCAAGGATTCATTATCAAGTACTTCCGTGCCGGAACCAATCAATCCTTCGCAGCCTAAAGACACTACATCTGCAGTGGCTCCAAAGCCTAAGAGTCCCAATCCACCTCCGCCTCCTACTCCAGAGGAGATAAAAGCCAAGGAGAAAGCGGCCGAAGCTGCCCGAAAAGCAGCGGAGAAGGCCAGAAAAGATGCGGAGAAGGCCAAGAAAAAGGCTGAAAAAGAAGCAAAGGCTAAAGCTAAGCAGGAGGCCCGTGAGGCCAAATGGGCCGAAGAAGACCGTATTTATGCCGAAAAACAGGAGGCAAAGAAGCAGAAAGCTCTGGAAAAAGAAAGAGCCCGTAAACTCAAGGAACTGAGAAAACGGGCCCGTAAATCAGAGAAGGAGTACAACCGTATGATGAAATACGTTGAAAAGTACAGAGCTAAGCATCAGCGAAAAGGCCGATAATGTTGAGGATAACCTTTGAGGCGGCTTCTATGCTCTCAAGGGGTACAAACTCCATCTTACCATGGAAATTGAGTCCACCTGCAAAGATGTTCGGGCAGGGGAGTCCCATGTAGCTCAGATTAGCCCCGTCCGTGCCTCCGCGTATAGGCTGGATCCTCGGCTTAATCCCCTCCATCTCCATAGCCTTGACAGCCTTTTCTATAATATGGTAGTGCGGCTCAACCTGCTCCCTCATATTGCGATATTGGTCGCGCAAGTCAAGGACTGCCGTCCCTTCGCCATATTTTTGATTGATAAAATCAACGCACTCGCGGATGACCTCTTTCTTGCGGTCGAATTTGGCGGCATCATGATCGCGGATGATATAGGCAAAGTCTGCCTCTTCGACGGCGCCTTTGAAACTGATGATATGGAAGAAACCTTCATATCCTTCGGTATACTCTGGACGCTGTTCAATAGGGAGTAGGGAATTGAGCTCCTGACCTATTAGAATTGCGTTTTTCATCTTGCCTTTGGCGCTCCCGGGGTGGACGTTGCGACCTTGAATATGGATCTTTGCCGAAGCGGCGTTGAAGTTTTCGAACTCCAGCTCGCCTATCTCTCCGCCATCCATTGTGTAGGCATAGTCAGCACCGAATCGCTTAACGTCAAATTTCACGACACCGCGGCCGATTTCTTCGTCCGGAGTGAACCCTATTTTAATCGTACCATGCTTAAATTCAGGATGTTCCATTATCCACTCCACCGCGCTCATAATCTCGGCGACTCCGGCTTTGTCGTCTGCTCCGAGAAGAGTCGTGCCGTCCGTGGTAATAAGGGTCTCTCCGATAAAATGGAGAAGTTCGGGGAATTCAGAAGGCTTCAGATATAGGCCCGGAACACCTTTTAGGGCAATGTCGGAGCCGTCGTAATTATTGATTATCTGAGGTTTGACATCTTTTCCTGAGGCGTCAGGAGCTGTATCCACATGGGCTATGAATCCGACAGCGGGGACATCTTTCCCGACATTGGAAGGGATCGAGCCCATAACATACCCGTATTCATCGAGGGAGGCCTCGACCCCCATCTCTTTGAGCTCCTTGCAGAGCATTTTCAGAAGAACCCACTGCTTCTGTGTCGATGGCTGACTCTGAGATTCTTCATTAGACTGTGTGTCGACAGACACATATCTTAAAAACTTGTCAAGAATTTTTTCCATATACTTTTATTCTTCAACCGTTGCTTTCTTGGAACTAATTATGATATAGGCGATTATGGCGATAAACGGGATGATTGCCACGGCCTCTCCCCACTGGGCGTTCCAACCTGAGAGGAACCAGTCGACTCCGGCGAATTTGAGTATTGCACTGACAACACCCATGAGTGCGCCGCCAGCAATGAACCCGGAAGCGATAAGGGTACCTTTCTCCTGACGGGCGTTATTAAGCTTCTGGTCCTTGGAGCGGGTCGATACGTACCATGAGATTGCGCCTCCGACAAGAAGAGGGAGGTTGAGGTCGATAGGAATGAACATACCAAGAGCGAAGGGGAGAGCGGGCACCTTAAAGATGGTAAGGACAATTGCGATAAGGGCGCCTATTCCATAGAGAAGCCATGGAGCTCCGCCTCCATTCATCATTGGCTCAATGACAGCGGCCATAGCATTGGCCTGGGGCGCTACAAGGGCATTTTCTCCCACAAATCCATAAGTCTTATTGAGAATCAGCATGACTCCGCATACGGTAACGGCTGAGACCGCAACTCCGAGGAATTTCCAACCCTCCTGCTTCTTCGGGGTAGAGCCTATCCAGTAACCGATCTTGAGGTCGGTAATGAACGAACCTGCCACCGAGAGCGCCGTACAGACGACTCCGCCGATGATTGCGGCAGCGGCCATCCCGGCACTTCCTTTGAGCCCAACGGCGACGAGGATAATGGATGCGAGAATCAGTGTCATGAGGGTCATTCCGCTTACCGGGTTGGATCCGACAATGGCTATTGCATTGGCGGCGACCGTGGTAAAGAGGAACGAGATTATTGCGACTACAACAAGGGCGACAAGAGCCTGCCAGAGGTTATTGACCACCCCGCCGAAGCCGAAGAATGCAAATACCGCGAGTAGGGTTATTATAATAGAGGTAACGATTACCTTCATCGATAGGTCCTTATCGGTCCTGACTTCATCTTCTTTAGCCCCTCCGCCTTTCTTGAATTCTTTCGCGGCAAGGCCGACTGCGGATTTGATCACTCCGAAGGACTTGATGATGCCGATGATGCCGGCGGTAGCGATGCCTCCGATGCCGATATGGCGCGCATATTCTTTGAAAATTTGTTCGGGAGCCATCTCTCCGACGGTCATCGCAAGTCCGGTGTTCATAAGGTCAATGACCTGCCCGCCCCAGATGAGATTAATAAATGGAATAATGATGAGCCACACGAGAAGGGAGCCGCAGCAGATTATGAATGCATATTTCAGGCCCACAATGTAGCCGAGACCAAGTACGGCTGCGCCTGTATTGAGTTTGAGGACGACTTTCGCCTTGTCGGCGACGACCTGCCCTACGGATAGCACAGTTGTCGAAATTGTTTCCGCCCATGCTCCAACAGTGGCTACAATGAAATCATACAGACCACCGATGAGACCGCTGACAAGAAGAGTCTTCGCTCCTTTGCCGCCACTCTCGCCGTTGACAAGGACCTGAGTGGTTGCAGTTGCCTCCGGGAAAGGGTATTTTCCATGCATCTCACTCACGAAGTACTTCCTGAAGGGAATCAGAAAAAGGATGCCGAGGATGCCGCCAAGAAGTGAGGATAAGGCCATTTTCATGAAATTGACCTGAAGGCCGGGGTAAAGAAGATTTCCGGCAGCATCGGTCTTGCTCTGGAGGATATATATCGCCGGAAGGGTAAAAATTGCACCTGCAACTACAGCTCCGGAGCATCCTCCAATCGACTGGATTATTACGTTCTGCGATAGGGAGTCTTTCTTCCGGAGGGCTCCTGAGACGCCTACGGCAATTATTGCAATAGGAATTGCAGCCTCAAACACCTGTCCTACCTTTAGCCCTAGATATGCTGCCGCGGCAGAGAATATCACGACCATGAGGATTCCCATCAGAACTGAATAAGGAGTCACTTCCGCATAGTTTTTATTCGGGGAGAGGAGCGGGTTGTACTTTTCGCCGGGACGTAGCTCCCTTTGTGCGTTTTCCGGCAAGGTCAGTTTCTTTTTTTCCATCATGTATATATTTATACAAATATAAGTGTCATTTGGGACTTTTTAAACAAATTTGAAAAAAACTCAAAA
>ERZ842401.508-NODE-508-length-57151-cov-16.809724_pt1 | contig 57151 bp, 54 predicted proteins | sample MGYA00521270_ERZ842401 | MGnify/ENA primary metagenome ERZ842401 (study PRJEB31892, sample SAMEA3878208) | bioreactor metagenome | biome: Moose rumen | place: Sweden | collected 2011-10 | study: EMG produced TPA metagenomics assembly of the PRJEB12797 data set...
GTTGCTTTTGGGAGTTCCTTCGGGTGCATCAGGAAAAACATGTATATCTGCCATAAAAACTATTGTATATGTTTTTTTCCATTGTGTATACGATTAAAAAAAGAAAATACCGCGCATAGCGTGCTTTTCAAAATCGCATAAAAAATCCCCCTCATTGTCTATGAGAAGGATTTTAGCGATAAGCACCGTCTTATAAAACACCCTATGGGTGAAAAACAGCCTGTGGCTGCTAGTAAATGCTTCGAATGAGGGATATGAGGGAAGAAGTGCGGTTCTTCACGTCTGGAACGAGGTCGGCTTTCACCGATGCAGACATATCAGAAGCGTTTTCGCCTGTTATCTTTTCGCCGTTTACGTTTGCGGCGGGTGCGGTGTCTTGCAATGCCGCTGTATTTTCGTTGACAACGACGTGCGCGCCGCTGAGTGTGAGCGATGACTTTGCTTTTTCGTCTTCTTCGTCGGTCAGAGAAATCAAAACAACCTCATCGCCGATGTTGAGCCTGTCATAAAATCCCTTTCGCTTGAACTCGCCCTCGGCAATCTCTTCGCTTGTCTGTGTAATGCTCAAATCGCCTAACACATCTTCGTCGCGATAGATTAAGCCGCGCCCTGTGTCTGCGGTGCGAACGCCTCCCGATTTAAGCACGACGAAACGAGAGCCGTTGATAATGCCTTCGCTTTTTCCCACGTCGATTAAAAGCGTGTCGTTGCTTCTGTTGAGCACTTTGCCGCGCACTGGCAAGATGTCGAGTATGCTTTGGCGGAATTTGCGGAGCGCAGAAGCCATTTTGTCATTGCCTGTGCGATAAACCGTGAACGAAGTAACTTCAGAGCCTGTGCGAGCGGAGTAAATCGTTGCGTCAATCGTGAAAGAGCGGTCATCTTCATCGACTTTCATCATGACAAAGTAATCTCTGCCTTCTTTTCGCGCCAACGAATACGCTTCTCCGTAGCCTTTTACGGCGGAGCTTGCCGCTTCAACCACGGTTGTTGCAACTCCAGAGAAAATATCTGCACTCATCTCGGCGGTAATTCTCTCTGCGTCTGGGTGGATAAAATGCGCAGTGGACGGCGTGTAATACAGCCCTATGCGCCAGCGGATTTTGTCTAAATAAAACGGCTGCACATTCCATTTTGTCGCAAGAGAGTTCTTCATTAATGCGTCAAGTGCTTCCATTGTGTACGCATTGCGAGTGAGCTCATATTTCTGTGTGTCAGAAAGCGTTTCACTTTCATTCGCCGTCTTTTTGCGCTGCTCTTCGATAAATTTGAGCTGCGAAAGATACATTTCGTTGAACCCGTCGCGGCTTAACATTCTTGCAAATGCTGTTCGTGCCATCGAGTTTAGCGGGTCAAGACGCAGTGCTCTTTGATACTCAAATCGTGATTGAGGACCGTCGAATCTTCTCTCGTATTCTTTTGCACGATTGATATGATACTCTGCCCAACTCGGTCGGCGTGCATCTTCAATGTCGATTGTCTGCGTAATGAGCAATTCAAGGGCTGCTCTCATCATTTCATCGTACGGGTCGGCTCTGACACCGTCTTCAAATGTTTGAACAGCCTCATCTATCTTTCCAAGCTCTTTTTGACACAAGCCTTTTAAGTACCACGCTGAAGAACATTTCTTGTTTCGTCCAATGCGATAATCACAAATATCAATCGCTTCATTATATCGCTTTGATTCATAGAGAATAGAGGCTAAAAGCTCATACGCTTTGTCGTAATCGGCTCTAATTTGCACAGCGGCACGGGCTTGTCTTTCTGCATCGCTCAATTCGCCGTGCTTCGCCATAATGTAAGAAGCCAAATAGTGTACGACTGCATCTCCTGAATGAACGCGCAAAGCCGTATTGATATAAGAACGTGCTGTGTCGTAGTTGCCTTTTTCCATGCTGACAAGAGCTAAAGACAAGAGCGCATTTCTATTTGTTCTCTGCCTGTCCAAAGCGGCAAGATAGTATTTTTCTGCGCCAGAAAGAGAGCCTGTGAACAAATCCAACTCTGCAAGCCCGAAACGAGCATCTACATCGTTTGGATACTTCTTTAATATCGCATTGAAAATATCGCGCGCCTCGTCAAAGCGACCGAGTGCGATATAAATCATACCTTTCAAGTTCTGAATACTTGCATACGAGCGAGAATATTTTTCTGCCGACTGAAGATATGTTAATGCTAAATCATACTCTTCAAGCTGATAGGTGCAGAATGCAAGGTTATACCACGCATCGCCGTACGCTGTGTTTTTTTGCAGTGCTTCTTGATACGCTTCTACTGCTCTGTACCAATTTTCTTCGCTTTGCGCTTCAAATCCATCGTTGTAATAATCCTGTGCGCTCTTTGTTGCCGCAATCGCAGGCTCTGCAATAGTAAGGGCAAATGCGAGAAATCCTAAAGCACATTTTCTATATACACCCATTATTTTCCCCCGTCCTCATTATCGGCAGAATTACGCCGTATCACCTTAATTACGTTTATGCGGTGTCCTTCCATATCTTGCACGATAAAATCAAAATCATGCCAAGATACTTTTTCGTATTTTACAGGTATTTTTCCGAACAAATCAAATACAAATCCTCCAAGCGTGTCAAAGTCTTCCGCTGGCAGTTTTGCGCCGATTGTTTCGTTTACATCGTCTAAGTCTACTCTCGCTTCGCACAGCCAAATATTTTCGCCGACACTAGAAATATCGTCGTTTTCGTTGTCGAACTCGTCTTGAATATCGCCGACGATTTCTTCAATGATGTCTTCCATACATACAATACCGCTCATTCCGCCGTATTCATCGATAGCGATTGCAATATGCAAATGCTTTCTCTTAAACTCTCTCAAAAGGCTGTCAATTCGTTTAGACTCTGGAATGAAATAGGCTTTGCGGATTATGCGATTCAAATCGACGCTTTCGTGTCGGGAAAATGCGTTGATGAGGTCTTTGACATACAAAACACCTATCACATTATCGACTGATTCTGAATAGACTGGAAAACGGCTATGACCGCTTGCAGCAATTTTTGTCATAAGCTCATCTTGAGGAGTATCTATCGAAAGAAAATCCACATCAATTCGCGGAATCATTACTTCTTTTACCGTCGTTTCTGATAAATCTTCGATTCCCCGAATCATATCTTTTTTGTCTTTGTTTAGAGCAGCTTCTAAATTCGAATTATCCGAAGAGCCGCTACTGTCATCAGAAGAAGCCTGCTTTGCAGAATCTTCTTCTTTGTTCTTTCCAAAATTAAACAAACTCATTATCTTCCTCTATTGTATTATCTTATAATCGGCAAATTTCTTCAAAGTCTTTTCTTGCAAAGAAAGCATTTCGTTTGTAGGCTCTACATTCGGCTCAACATGCTCTTCCCCGTGGTCATAGCCGTTTAGGTGCAATAAGCCGTGAAGCAAAAGCCTTTTTAGCTCGTCGTTTTCGCTTACGCCGAAATACTCTGCATTCTTTGGCAATGTTTCAAGGCTGATGATTATATCGCCTGCCGAAAACCATTTCACTCCGTCTTCGTCGGTGTATTCCTCTCCGTCTTCAAACGAAAGCACATCTGTTGGGCTGTCAATATCGCGATATTGCTTGTTGAGCTTTTGGATAAAAGCATCAGTGCAAAATGCAATGCTCACTTCCTCATCATCATAGCCGATTTCTTGTGTAACAAGGCTCATATATGGCTCTACATTGCCAATCCAGCTCGGCTCTTTAAGTCCGTCTTCCATAGAAACAAAAAATCTATTCATTTTTCTTTTCCTCCGCTTCCTTTTCTTTTTCTTCCTCTTCTTTTTGTCCAGGATACTTCACTCTTGAATGATAGTAGCCTGCAAGAATCTGAACAAAAGAATCCTTTATCTTCTTTAAGTCTTTAAAAGTAAGCGGACAGTTATCAAGTTGTCTGTCTTCGTTTACTTTTTTGTCGATAAGCATTTGAATAAAGCTGTCGAGGCGCGAAACTGAAGGTTTGTCAAGCGATTTGCACGCAGCTTCAACCGTATCTGCAAGCATAACTACTCCGCTTTCTCTCGTTGAAGGCAAATCCCCGTAATATGAATAATCTTCTTCCCTTACATTTGGGTCGTCTTTTTTTGCCTTTTCGTAAAACCATTTTATCACTGAATTTCCGTGATGCTCTGAAATAATTTTTATCACGGCTTCTGGCAAATGCTGTTCAGTAGCTTTTTCAACGCTTAATTTAACGTGTGTGCGGATTATCGTAAGCGAAAGAGAAGGATTTAATTCGTCGTGCGGATTCTCTCCTTTTTGGTTTTCGGTAAAATAATCGCTGTGGTCCATTTTGCCGATGTCGTGATAATACGAGGCGACTCGGGCTAAAAGGGCATTTGCTCCGATTTGTCTGCACGCATTTTCGGCTAATTGCGCTACCATCATACTGTGCTGATACGTTCCGCTTGCTGTAATCATCAAATTGCTTAATAAAGGCGTATTCGTGTTGCTTAAATCCATAAGGCGAAACACGCTTGCAGTATTGAGCATAGATTCAAGCGGTGTGATAAATCCGAGAGCTAAAATGCCTGCGATAAATCCATTGAGTGCAACTCCTAAAAGCGAGAAAATCGCGTCAGAGAAATTGTCGTTGAATATGATTTTCAAGACGGACATAAACACCATATTCAGCACGCAAAGCAAAAGTGAAGAGAAGACCATATCTGTTCGCTTTTCTATCTTTCTGACAATGCGAGAAGCCGCAATTCCCGACGCAAGAGTGAATAAGCACGGCACAATCTGAAACTTTGCCGCCACATACGTTATCATCGCTGAAATAATGGAAAAATAAACAGCCGATGTTTGTCCGTACAAAATAGCAATTAAAAAGACACAGAACGAAGAGGGAATAAGGATTGGAAGCGTATATACAGAAGAAAAGAAATGCACTTTGCCGCCGAACACCGTGCAAGCATAGATGAATACTAATAATACACCCTGCAAGATAAGCTCTGTCATCTCTACAGTGCGCTTCAATAAAACAGGAGTGAACAAAAAGAAATAAAAGGCAAAGACCAATAATAAAAAGAGTTCAATATCTGCAAATGCGCGGTAATCAATGTATGACGGGGCTTCTGCGAGCTTTTTTAGCTTGCTGTATTCTTCTGCCGTAATCTTAAAGCCTTTGTGAATAATTCTCTCGCCCTCTTGAATGCTTACGGGGTTTGCAATATCAGGCTCTAAGGTGGTGCGTGCGTAAATATTTCTGTCGGCAATCGCACCTTCTTCAAAGTCTTCAATTCTAAACGATTCAACCGTTTCCGATGTAGACGTATCTACAAAATTCAGAACTGAAACAGAAGCAAAAAACACAATGAATGCGATTAAAAGCACTTTGTGTTCTCTTATAAACTTTTCTGCAGTAAAAGCAAAATCTGCAAACATACGTTTCTTGTTATTCTGCATCTTCATAAGCCTGCACTATCTTCTTTACTAAGGGATTTCTTACGACATCATCGCTTGTCAGCCGTACCATTTTTATTTCGGAAATAGCACAAAGCAACTTCATTGCGTGAGCTAATCCCGATGGAAGCCGTTGCGGTAAGTCAACTTGCGTAACGTCGCCTGTGATAAATACTTTAGAATCTTCGCCCATACGAGTGAGAAACATTTTCATTTGTTCCTTCGTCGTATTCTGCGCCTCATCAAGTATGATTACACTGTTATTTATTGTCCTTCCTCGCATATATGCTAAAGGAGCTATTTCTATAACGCCATTTTCTGTTAATTTCTTTACTGTTTCGCGCGATAAAAGCGTATTTATTGCGTCGTAGAGCGGTCTTAAATACGGGTTTATCTTGTCTGCCAAATCTCCTGGCAAAAAGCCTAAATTCTCTCCTGCCTCAACTACGGGGCGAGTTAAAACAATCCCGTTTTTTTTGTGCGTCAATACTTCGTATAAGGCTTCTGCCATTGCAAGAAATGTTTTTCCGCTACCTGCAGGCCCCTCTGCAAAGACCATATCGCTGCTTTTCAAAGCCCTCATTAACGCTGCTTGATTTTCTGTCTTTGGAAAAACTTTTTTCAAGCTGCCAGGAATCTGTATTGCGATTGAAGAGAGAGAAAAGCCTTTTATATTAAGAATAGAAGAAAGTAAATCTTCATCGTCGTTGCCGTCTGCGATTTCGTCGCTAAGGCGGTCGATGATAAAGCGAAACTTGTCTATCGTTTCTCTCTCGTCGGTTTCAATAGAGATTTCGTTGCCTCGATAGAATATTTGCATTCCAAGTGTTTCTTCTATGAGTTTTAAATTGCTGTCGTTAGTGCCGCAAATGCTTTTGAGCATATCGGCATCTTTTACTGCTATAGTATAAGCCACAATACTCTCTATTGTAATGTCAAAGACACGGTTTGACAAGGCGGTATTATGCTAATATACTTCACTTATGATTATTGCAGAGATTGGAACGGCTCATAATGGGTCTTTTGAAAAGGCGAAAGCTCTTATGGAAGGGGCGGTTAAGGCTGGAGCTGATGCTGTAAAGTTTCAGTGGGTGTATGCAGATGAGATTTTGCACGAAAACACAGGAATTGTAAACTTGCCGACAGGGCACATACGCTTATATGACCGATTTAAAGAACTTGAAGTTGCAAATGATTTCTTTTTAAGGTGTCGTGATTATGCGCATACGCTTGGCGTACAGTTTGTGTGTTCACCTTTTGGCATAAAGAGCTTAAAAGAGCTTATCGCAATCAATGGCGATGTAATAAAAATTGCTTCTCCCGAATTAAATCATTTTCCGCTTCTTCAAGAGCTAAAAACAGCTATTGATAACGGATTAAAAACGCCAGTTGTCTTGTCTTCTGGGGTGTCAAAGTTAGCTGATATAGAAAAAGCTCTCGACGTACTCGATTTTAATCCATTGTCTGAAAACGCTTCTCAATTCACGCTATTGCATTGTATCACAAGCTATCCTGCGCCAGAGGCTGAATATAATGTGCGCCTTGTGAAAACTCTCCACGATATTTTTGGTATCAAGACAGGAATAAGCGACCATAGCCTTGACCCTGTGCTTGTTCCTGTGCTGTCAGTGATTATGGGCGGCTGCGTTATCGAAAAGCACATCACGCTGAGCAAGAAAACGAGCGGACTTGATGACCCTGTAGCTCTTGAAATCGACGAATTTGCAAATATGGTCTATAGCGTTCATCAGACAGAGGCTCTTTTAAAGCGATACGGAGCGGAAGAGGGGAGAAAAATCGCGATAAAGCAGATGAGCGATTTATACGGCGAGGAAAAAGTTAAGTGCGTGCTTGGAACGGGCTATAAACGGCTTGCAAAGAGCGAAAGCGCGAATTATGGAAGAACGAACCGTTCTATTCATTTTTTGCACGATATGAAAAAAGGAGATGTGATAAAGAGGGAAGATGTAAGCATTTTGCGAACCGAAAAAGTGTTATCAGTCGGCTTATCTCCTGAATACCTTTCTACTATTCTAGGTGCAACTCTTACAAACGATGTAACTTCAGGCGAAGGAGTGTCTTGGGCGCACCTTATTTCTCGCTGATTTTTATCGTAATTCAATTTTATTCTTACTCAACCATTTATATAGTGTAGTATACTGCTAACAGCGGTTTGCTACACTATTTTTGCGACAGCCTTTCTCATTCGCTCTTATGCGACAGTCTTTCTCATTCCCGTGCGACACCCTTTCTCATTACAATGCGACAGCCTTTCTCATTCTCGTGTTTGTGCCTGTCGCATTGAGCTAACTTGTGTTTTTCTTGTTTGGTGCTACAGGCTTTTTAATAGAGTTTATCTATATCTTTGTATAGTTTTTTTAGTATGAAAAATAAAGACTTTTATGTGATAAATATTATTGACTATCTATGAAAATGCTTATATTCTCATTGTATCTATTTATTAGATGATAGGTGGGGAATATGATAAAACTAAAAGATGTTTCAAAAACGTATCATATTAAAAACAATGATGTACATGCTCTCAATAATGTATCAATAGAAATCGAAGACGGTTGCATTTACGGAGTTATCGGCTATTCTGGGGCGGGAAAGTCTACTCTTGTGCGCTGTATAAATCTTTTGGAAATCCCTGATTCTGGAGAAATAAGCGTAAACGGCGATGTACTTACCTATCTTGATGAAAATGGTGTGTTTCACAAAAAGACGAATCACGAAATGAAAACTATACGGCGTGGCATTGGAATGATTTTTCAGCATTTCAATTTGCTTGACCGCTCTACCGTGTTTGATAATATTGCATATCCGCTCAAATTCACAGGACTTAAAAAAAAAGAAATACATAAGAGGGTTTGTGAGTTATTAGAATTAGTGGATTTAAGTGATAAAAGAGATGTGTATCCGTGCGAGCTTTCGGGAGGTCAAAAGCAAAGAGTGGCTATTGCGCGCGCTTTAGCAAATAATCCGAAAGTGCTGTTGTCTGATGAAGCGACAAGTGCATTAGACCCCGAAGCAACAGCGGCTATTCTTGATTTACTGAAAAAGCTCAATGAAAAACTGGGAATTACTATCATTATCATTACGCATGAAATGAGCGTGATTAAATCGATTTGTCATCGTGTTGCAGTTATGGAAAAAGGCAGAATAGTTGAAGAAGGCGATGTCTATTCGATTTTTGCCGAGCCGAAGCAAGAGATTACAAAGAAATTTATTTTATCTCAATCGACATTAGCGAAAATCGACAGTCTGGCAAATGATGAGCGTATGTTTGATAAAGCGCATGGCGGGAAACTGTTGAAACTGACATTCTTAAAAGATTCTGTGGGAGAATCGCTTATTTCTCAAGTATCGCAAAAGTTTTCTGTGTATCTTAACATCGTTTTAGCAAATGTTGATATGATACAAGGCTATCCGCTTGGGGAAATAATTGTTGAGATAAAAGGAGAAGAGCTAAACAGAAAAGCTGCTCTTTCATATATCGAAAGCCAAAAAGTGCGCATTACAGAGGTATAAATTATGAATAGCATTATAGAAAAACTATTTCCGAATTTGTATTCATATTGGTATAAGTTTTTAAATAACTGTGTTGCGACATTTCAGATGTTTATTATATCTGGAATAATCTCATTTGTGTTGGGGCTTTGTTTTGGGGTGCTTTTGATTGTGTTCAAAAAAGACGGCATTAAACCTAACAGAGTTTTGTATACAATCACAAGCGTTATTATAAATCTGTTTCGTTCTATTCCGTTTGTCATTCTGTTAGTTTTTTTAATTCCGTTTACTCGTTCTGTCGTCGGTACGGCGATAGGAGTAAAAGGGGCTATCATTCCGTTGGTCTTTGGAACAGTTCCGTTTTTTTCGCGGCAAGTGGAAACAGCTTTAGAGAATGTTGATTCTGGAAAAGCAGAAGCTGCTCGCAGTATGGGAAGCGGCACATTTGGGCTGATTTTTAGAGTGTATTTGCACGAAAGTGTTCCCGAACTTATCCGCGTTACCACGATTACGGCGATTTCGCTTGTAGGGCTTACAACGATGGCGGGAGCTGTGGGAGCTGGAGGCTTAGGAGATTTTGCTATTAACTATGGTCAAGGGCTAAATCATCAAGATATTATTTATGCGTGTATAATTGTGTTACTTTTATTCATCTGTTTATTGCAATTTGTCGGTTCTCTGTTTGCAAAAAAGACGACAAACAGAGAATTATTTAGACATACGATATATAACGAATCTCATAAGGGAGGTGATTTATGAGAAAAGGTATCATTACAAAGAAGGTTTTTGCATTTCTTCTTATTGGAAGCATTGCGCTCTGCAGTGGATTTGCGGCGAAAAAGCCAAAGACACAAAAGGTGAAAGTCGGTGTGTGCGGTGCGTCAAATGACCATTGGAAAGCGGTGCAATATGTGCTTGACCAAGAGAAAAGCGGCATAAAGCTGGAGCTTGTGGAATTCAGCGCGTATAATTTGCCGAACGAAGCTCTTAATTCTGGAGATATTGACATCAATTCTTTTCAGCACAAGGCATATTTGAATAACGAAATCCAAAAGAATGGATATAAGCTGACTGTTATTGGTGATACGCTGATTGCGCCGCTTACGCTGTATTCAAAGAAGTATAAGAGCCTTGAAGAAATAAAAGCTGCGGCTGGCTTAAACGGTACGAACACGGTGAAAGCAGGAGCTTTGAAGTTTGCAATTCCGAGCGATGGCACGAATTTGAGCCGAGGTATAAAGCTGCTTGAAACTGCGGGGCTTATTGCAGTAGACGCAGAGGCAGGCTATACACCTGAGCTAAAAGATATTACAACGTTTATTTATAATGTGGAAGTTGTTCCGCAAACAGCAAATACATTGCCGCAGACCTTGAATGATTATGCAGGGGCTACGATTAACGGAACGTATGCTATTCCGACAGGTCTTGTTCCGAGCCGCGACGGGCTTATCATTGAAAAGCAAAGTGAAGATGGAAATAATCCGTATGTGAATATTATCGTTTCTCGTACAAAAGATAAAGATAATGAAGTGTATCAAAAAATCGTGAAAGCGTTTCAGACGCAAACGGTTGCAGAGTATATTCTTGCAAAGTTTTCAGAATCATTCTTTCCTTCATTTCCGTATTCACAAGTGAGCGCAGCACAGGCAGCTGAAACTGTGAAGAAAGTTGATAAGGCTGTTCGCTGGTAAGGATAGGTTTGCAAGTGAGCGGAAAAAATGAGAGCAAGCGATGAGAAGATTTTTGAGGAAATAAAAGCTGACCATGAATATGTCGTAGAGCTAAGGCGGCATTTTCATAAATATCCAGAAGTGGGCAAAGAAGAGTTTTTGACAGCAGAGAAGATAGAAAGTGAACTCGATAAGCTGGGGATAGAACATAAAAGAGTTGCGGAAACTGGTGTTTATGCACAAATCAAGGGCAGAGGAGAGGGGAAAACGATTGTTCTGCGGGCTGATATAGACGCTCTTCCTATTCAGGAAACGCATCTTTGCTCATATACTTCAACAATTCCGAATAGAATGCACGCTTGCGGTCATGACGCTCATACAGCAGCACTTCTCGGAGCTTGCCGCATATTGAGTAAGCATAGAGATGATTTTTCTGGCACAGTGCGCATAACGTTTCAATCTGGCGAGGAAATAGCGTATGGCGGAAAAGTGTTTGTTAAAAGCGGTCTACTTGACGGAGCTGACAGGTCTTTTGGTATACACGCGGCTTCTAATCTAAAAGCTGGCAATATCGCCCTTGTAGCTGGTTCAAATAATGCAAGTGTTGATTATTTCAAAATCAAAGTGAACGGACACTCTGCTCACGTTTCAACTCCACAGCTTGGAGTTGATGCGGTGTATATTGCAAGCCAAATTGTTATTTCTGCGCAGGCGATTACCTCTCGCCTTTCCTCTCCGATGGATAATATCATCGTTGGCATTGGAACGATAAAAGCAGGAGATACATATAATATTGTGGCGCAAAAAGCTGAATTGGAGGGGACAATACGCGCTTTGACACCGCAGGTGAGAGAGAGAACGAAAGTGCTTCTTTGTGATATTGCTTGTAAAACAGCGAGTATGTTTGGCGGAACGGCTGAAGTGGAGTACAAAGATTATGCTTCGCCTCTGATAAACGATAAAGATGCTACGGCGGAGGCTCAAAAAACTGCTATTAGGATTTTTGGTGCTGAAAATGTTATAACAGAAAGAGAGCCGTCTTTGGGTGGTGATGATTTTGCGGAATATATCCTAAAAGTGCCAGGTGTATATGCGTATTTTGGTACAGCGAACCCACAAAAGAAAGAAACAACGCTTGCTCATCACGATTCTAGTTTTGATATAGAAGAGGATTCTTTGATACAAGCCGTTTCTCTCTATACATTTTATACGCTTGATTTTTTGAATAATTCTTTTTAATTGATTAGACCTGTTCGGAAACAGTATGTCAGTTCCGTACTCGGCTTTATGTCATTGCCGTACTCGATACGGCAATCTATAGCAATATAGGCGTTTTGAGAAAGAGGCTGTGCCTCAGATTATCGGGGCGAGCCCGATAATGACAATTATCGAACAGGTCTATTGATTGTAAAGCAATAAAAAAGCTAGTTGTATTACTTTGCGCATTGCATTTCGTATCAACTAGCCCTTTTTATTTAGTGAACAAAAAAGTCTTTTATTGTTATGCCTTGTTTGCAGAACCTAAGACTTCAATGTTCTTGTGCATATACATCTTCTTGAGCTCGTCGCGTGCAGGTCCTAAGTACTTGCGTGGGTCGAACTCTGAAGGCTGCTCTGCGAGAACCTTGCGGATAGCCGCTGTCATTGCCATGCGTCCGTCTGAGTCGATGTTGATTTTGCAAACAGCAGACTTTGCAGCCTTTCTGAGCTGTTCTTCTGGAATACCAACAGAATCAGGCACTTTTCCGCCGTACTGCTCAATCTGCTTTACATACTCAATCGGGATTGATGATGAGCCGTGAAGAACAATCGGGAAACCTGGGAGCTTCTTCTCGATTTCTGCAAGAACGTCGAATGCCAATGGCGGCGGAATTAAAATACCGTCTGCATTGCGTGTGCACTGCTCTGGAGTGAACTTGCAGCGACCGTGGCTTGTTCCGATAGAGATTGCAAGTGAGTCAACCCCTGTCTTTGAAACGAAGTCTTCAACTTCTTCAGGCTTTGTATAGTGGCTCTCTGCAGCAGAAACTTCATCTTCAACGCCAGCAAGAACGCCGAGTTCGCCTTCTACAGTAACGTAATCTGGGCGAGAGTGTGCATATTCACATACCTGCTTTGTAAGAGCAACGTTCTCATCGTAAGGAAGAGATGAGCCGTCAATCATTACAGAAGAGAAACCTGAGTCGATACAATCCTTGCAAAGCTCGAATGAGCTACCGTGGTCAAGGTGCAATACGATAGGAATATCATAGCCGAGTTCGTGTGCATACTCGACAGCACCTTTTGCCATATTCTTCAAAAGGTTCTTGTTTGCGTACTTTCTCGCACCAGCAGAAACCTGAAGGATAACAGGAGACTTTGTTTCTACACAAGCCTGAATGATAGCCTGAAGCTGCTCCATGTTGTTGAAATTATACGCAGGAACTGCGTATCCGCCGTTGATAGCTTTTGCAAACAAATCTTTTGTGTTTACAAGACCTAGCTCTTTGTAACTAACCATAGTTATTCCCCTATAATATAGAAGTTAGATATAATGCTACACTGTTAAAATAAGAAAATCAAGTAATGATAAGAAAAATTTGCAAAAGAGTTTGACAAAGATTGATTGAGCAAATATAATTATAGATGATATTACATTGTAAGCTATTTATGCCGATAACTTATAGAGTATGTTAACGAGCACTAATAGTGCGACAGGTTCAAGGAGTTTTGAATGAAAAAGGGCGTAGTGTTCTCAGTGAGTCTTGCTCTCGTGCTTGCGTTCTGCGTTCCCGCGTTTGCTCAGCCAAATGTGAAAAGCGTAGAAACAATCAGTATCGATGATTTTGATACTGAGAAAGAAGAGTTTGCTTGGAAGGTTCAAGCAAGTCGTTTTGTTGCAGAAGGTTTCCCAAAGCAGCAGTATGTTGAAGCTATTCCAAATGCTTTGCGCGCTATCTATGAAAAAGAAGAGCCAGCAAAAGTACTTGGTGTAAATATTAGCTTCAATCGCAAAGGTGAAAACTGGTTCGAGATTTATCCAGTAAAAGCTGATGAGAACGGCGAGGAAAAGAGTTATGAATACTCTTTTAAGGGACTTGTAGACCATGTTGATTTTTGGGTTTGGGGTGCAAACTATAAGTACAAACTCGAAATGATGGTTCGTGATGTATATGGTGTTGTACATGTACTTCCTGTTTGTCAGTTAAACTTTAGTGGATGGAAGAATGTTGTTGTAAATATTCCAAAAACAATTCATCAGTCAGCTCGTCTTCGCACAGCTCCAACTTCTATGAAGTTTGTTGGATTTAGAATCCGTACAGACCCTGATGAATATGTAGATGATTTCAACGTATTCTTTGACCAGCTTCAGTATACAACACATGTATTAGCAGATATTTACGATGGATTTGATTTGAACCGATTCAGCTTCGATGAGAGTTCAGACAACACATCAGAGAATACATCAGAGGAAGGTAAATAATGAAAAAGATAGCATTTCTTGCACTTGCATTCCTTGCAGCTGGCGCGTTAATTGCGCAGGAAGAGAGTCAGACAAGCTCTCCTAGAGAAGCGTCAAGCTTGAGTGACCCAGATCCATCTATCATTGGAAATGAATCAGCTCGCCAGGCTCTTCGTGAAGTTTCTGTAGAACGCTTTGAGAGAGAAGGTTCATGGGCTGTTCATATCTCTCCAGATTATGGTGTTATCACAGGTCGTCTTTTTGACGGTGCTCCAGATGAAAAAGAGCCGTTGAATGACGAGGATAACAAAGAAGCTCAGGATACTAAAGTTTTAGGTTTGAAGGTTGAGTTCTTCAAGCGCGGTATCAACTCATTCTATATCAAGTCATTGCGCCCGATTCCAATCGAAGGTGTAACAAAGACTGTTTCTGTTTGGGTAGCTGGTCGTAACCAGAACCACACTTTGAACTTGCTCCTCCAGGATTATTTCGGAAACAACTTCGAGCTTTATGTTGGAAACCTTGCTTTCAGCGGTTGGAAGAAGCTCACTGTTGCAATTCCTCCGACTCCAGATGGAGTACACGGAATTATTCAGACAAGTGCATATAACGGAGACCGCCCAGGTGTTCGCATCCTCGGCTTCCGTGTAGACTGCGACCCAATGGCTGCTCGCGGTTCATACTATATGTATCTTGATGATATGCGTGCTGTTACAGACCTCTATGATTTGGAAAATCGTGATGAGGACGACCCAAAAGACAACTGGTAATCTAATTATCATTTGACTTTGTAATGGTACTTCAAAGACCCTGTATCAATCGTGCAGGGTCTTTTTTATTTTTTATGCAATAAAAGTTGCTGACATATATAGAAGAAAATTAAAAAATATGGCAATATTTACAATACGCAATAGACAAATAACGTACGATAAATTTAATAAGAAGTAAATTTATAAATCTGCTATCGATTTTTGTGCTGATATTTATTATGCTATTGCAGAAATGAATGATTTGGTGGTAAAAGTGAATATCGTCCACACTCCTGTTTTATTGCAAGAATGTTTGACTCTTTTAAGTCCTGTCGGAGAACCGTTTGAAAGTAATGCGTTAATGGTGGATTCCACTTTGGGTGAAGGCGGACACACAAATGCTTTTCTTGAAAAGTATCCTACACTAACGGTTATCGGACTTGATAGAGATGCTTCCATTCAACAAAAAGCAAAAATCAGATTAGCTCGGTTTGGTGATAGAGTACATTTCTACAATACGTGGTTTAATGACTTTTATAAATCATATCCAGAAAATGAAAAGAAGCCAGATATTATTTTATTTGACCTCGGTATTTCTGTGTATCATTATGAAGAGAGTAAACGAGGTTTTTCGTTTCGATATGATGAAGCTCTTGATATGCGATTAAATGCGGACAACGGATTGTCTGCAAGCGATATTGTTAATACATATACTGAAAAGCAAATAGCTGATTTAATCTATTTGTATGGAGAAGAACGCTATAGTAGGCAAATTGCAAAAGCTATTGTAAAAGCAAGAAGTGCAAATCAAATTGACTCTTCAAAAGCTCTTGCAGATATTATCTATAACGCAGTTCCTGCTCAGTATCGACACGGAGGTATACACCCAGCTACAAGAACGTTTCAAGCCCTTAGAATCGCTGTGAACAGTGAACTAAAAAGACTTCCAGAGGCGTTGCAATCAGCGTTTGATGTGTTGAATGTTGGCGGCAAAATGGGAGTGATAACTTTTCATAGCTTGGAAGATAGAATAGTTAAAAACTATTTTCGCAATTTGGAAAAACAATGTGTTTGCCCCCCAGAGTTCCCCAAATGTGTCTGCGGCGGCTGTCCATGTTGTTCTTTGATAAACAGAAAGCCTGTGCTCCCCTCACAGACTGAAATAAACTATAACTCCCCATCCCGTAGTGCGAAATTGCGAGTAATTCGTAAATTGCGCGACGCAAGCGAAAGGAATTTGCTTGGTATTGCTGGAGAAGGGTACTAAGGAAGCGATTTTATGAGTACTGATGTTTTTATGCAGTTGAAGCAAAAACTTCTTGCTTGTTTGCTTGCCTTGTCTATCCCTGGTCTTTTGGCTATTGATAGTATGCAAGCCCGTAAGTACACTAAGCTGGAACAAGAGGTTATCAGCTTAGAGAAAAAACAAAAAGATTTGGTAGAACAGAATAAAAAACTGATTACAAGTATCAGTATTTTGTCTAGTTCTGATAGAATTGAAAAGATTGCTGTTGAGAATCTTGGAATGAGAAGAGCTGTGAGCAGTGAAATAATCCGTATTGATGTCAAGGACTCAAAGAAATGATAAGTCTGCTTACTCTGTCTGATGTATTGAAAGCTGTTTCTGGGATATGTTTGGGTGCAACAGATGATACTGGTGATAGCTATGGTTGTTTTTCATCTGTTGCAACTGATAGCCGAAAGGTAAAAGAAGGTTCTCTTTTTGTGCCTTTAGTCGGCGAAAATCAGAATGGGCATATTTATATTTCTGCGGCGATTGAAAAAGGCTCATCTGTTGTGTTTATTGAAAAAAATGAATACAACAGTGCAAAAGCAAAATATGATGAAATGGCTTCTTTGCATAAGAATGTTGCTTTTGTGGTAACAGAAAATAATTTGTATGCGCTGCAAAGAGCTGCTACTATGTATGTTGACAGTTTTCCTGAGCTGATAAAAATAGGTGTTACAGGTTCGAGTGGAAAGACCACAACAAAAGAAATTCTTGTTTCGATACTATCTCAAAAATATTCTGTCATCGCAAATGAGGGAAATTTAAACTCTGAAACGGGATTGCCTCTTTCTGTGTTTAATATCCGTAAAGAACACGAAGTCGGCGTGTTTGAAATGGGAATGAACAGAGTTGATGAGATTGGAGAGCTTTCTCGGATATTGCGTCCAAAATATGCGGTGATTACGAATATTGGCACGGCGCATATCGGAATACTGGGAAGCAGAGAGAATATTGCATCTGAAAAGAAAAAAATATTCTCGCAATTTGATTCCAACAGCTTTGCATATATACCAAAAAACGATGACTTTTGCACCTTTCTTTCTGAAGGTGTAAAGGGAAGTATTATCTACTATGGCAGTGATGATGATGCTTCAATCGTATTTGAAAAAGATTTAGGACTTGAGGGCATTCAGTTTAGAGTAGACGGAGTTTCTATGAAATTAGGAATTCCTGGTATGTATAACTATCGAAATGCGTGCGCTGCTATAAAAGTTGCTCTTTCTCTTGGCTTATCGCCTCTTGAAATAAAGAAAGGTGTTGAAGCGATGAAGTCTATCTTTGGAAGATGTGAAGTTCTTCGCGAAAAATACACGATAATACAAGATTGTTACAATGCTAATCCTGATTCTATGGAAAAAGCTATTGATTTTTGCTCGTTAGTGAAATATGATGGCAAGAAAATATTTGTGCTCGGCGATATGCTAGAATTAGGCAAAGATTCAAAAGCAGAACATGCTTTGATTGGAAAACAAGCCGCTTCGTCTACTGCCGACATACTTATTTTTGTAGGCACTGAAATGGAAAGTGGCTATAAATGTGCAAAAGAAGCTAATACAACAAAGAAAATTTTGTATTTCAATGGGAAAGATGATGTTGTAATGCAAAATATTTGTGATATAATTTTAAAAATAGCTTCTGCAGGAGATTTAATTTTGTTGAAAGCATCGAGAGGTATGGGCTTAGAGCGTTTGACAAAATTAGTATTAGGAAAATAGATGAATGTTTAAGTTTAAATTCTCGCCTGAAAAGCCTCTTATTCAGTATAATAAAAGCGATACTGGAGTAATTGTTTCTATTATTCTGCTCTTAGGCTTAGGGCTTGTAACTCTTTATGTTTGCTCAGCTGATTATTCCGCTGCTCGATTCAGAGGCGATTCTTTATATTTGGTAAAAAGACAGGGAATTTGCGCTTTAATCGGGCTTTCTGGTATGATTTTTATTGCAAGCATAAAGCTAGAAATGTTGAGGAAGTTGCTTCCTTTTATGTTTCTTGTGTCTTTAATATTCTGCTTTCTCACGTTCACGCCCTTAGGTGTTGTAAAAAATGGTGCAAGAAGATGGATACGTTTGCCGTTGCTTGCCACTTTTCAGCCGTCTGAGGCAATAAAATTTGTATCAATTATATTTATGGCGAATATATTTGAAAAGCAAAGTAGACTTTCAGAAGATGATAGGTCGGTTATTCCCGCAATAGTGGGAATGTTTTTGTTTTTCTTAATCATTCTTATGCAAAAAGATTTGTCTACCAGTTTGCTTGTGCTGGTGACATGTATGATTATGTTTTTTGTATGTGAAAAAAAGTGGTATTATATAATCCCTGTACTGATAGTTTTAATTCCGTTAGGTGGCTTGCTTATCGCTTTAGAGCCGTATCGTGTAAGCCGTATTTTAGCGTTTTTGCGTCCAAACGAGTTTTTGCAAACAACAAACTTCCAGGTTAATGCAGCCCGAAATGCTATTATTTCTGGAGGACTTTGGGGAAACGGTATCGGTTCTGGACTGGTAAAAATGGATAGAATACCTGAAGTCCACGCTGACTATATATTTGCAGGCTGGACAGAGGCTATGGGGCTTTTAGGAGTTACGATATATTTTATATTGCTCTCATTTTTTGCATATAGGTGCTATAGAGTTGCTTATACTGTAAATAATAGATTTGCTGCGGTAGGAACTTTTGGTTTTACAACGATGATTTTTATACAATCTCTTTTGAATTGTGCAGTTGCCGCTGGTGTTGTGCCAAGCACGGGTATTCCTCTTCCTTTCTTTTCTTCAGGAGGCTCATCTATGATGTTTACAATGTTTATGTGTGGCTTTATAATAAACGCATCTCGATATATGGAAGATGGGATTGATTTAGAAATGAAAGGACGGTAATAATATGGAAGGCTCTTCGGCAAAAACAAAAAAGACTGATAATAGAATGTTGATAATGAAGATTATCGTTGTTCTTCTTTGTCTTGTGCTTGCTTTTGAAGTTATCTTATATCTTTTTATAGTGCCGTGTTTAGCACCTGTAAAAATAGTAATTACAGGAACAAAAGATGTTGCTACTATGTCAAGATTACTAGAACCTATAAAACATAAACCGTGGATTCGTTTTGACGCTGATAAAGCTGCTTCTATACTATCTGTATTACCGAGTGTCGAGCTTGTTTCTATCGAAAAACGCTTTCCAGACCATGTGTTTGTGCGTATACAAGAAAGAAGTGCTGTTGCAATGACTTTTGTTATAGTAGATAATCGAACAATACCTGTTAATATCAGTGAAGACGGAATACTCTTTCCTGTGTCTTCTTCGTATGCACAAACAGATGGGAGCATTCCGCTTGTTACAGGTTTGCCGATAGAACGTGTAAATAATGTAACTAGATTGCCGAAAAATTATTGTGAGCTTATGGCTCAAATTTCTAGCATAAGAACATTACCAGTGAGGTATTTGAATGCTATTTCAGAAATTCACGTTGTTCCAAAGGAATTTGGAAGCTATGAACTAATACTGTATCCTGTTCATTCTAAGTCGCGGGTTTTAACAGATAGAACTCTGGACGAAATTACTTTAAGACAGATGATGGTGATGCTAGATGTTGTTAATTCTATCGAACCTAATGTAACAGAGATTGACCTGCGGTATGGTTCTGTTTCTTATAGGACGAAGTAGAATAGGGTTGGAGGGTTCCTGTTTTGAGCAGTATCATCGTTGGTGTGGATATTGGTACGAGTTTTGTCCACGTTGTTATAGGCGAATTAAAAGAACATGGCGGTGTTGAGATTCTAGCTGTCGCAAAAAATCAATCTCAAGGTGTTCGCAACGGGGTTATTGTCAATATCGAAAAAGCGGTAAGCGTTATACAGAAAACTGTTGAAACTGCGGAGCAAATTGCTGGGTGTGATGTAAAAAGTTGTGTAACTGCGATAGGTGGCGCAAATATTGAAAGCCGTGATTCTCGGGGTATGGCTGTTATCTCTACGAAAGAACATACAAGACGAGATATAAATGCAAATGATGTAAATACGGCTATTGCTGCAGCAACTTCTATTTATATTGCAATGGATAGAGAATTCTTGCATGTTATTCCAAAAGAGTATATTGTAGATGGATTAAGAGGCTTTAAAGACCCTATAGGAACTTCTGCAACACGCCTTGAAGTTGAAACGCATATCGTTACGGCATCAAAAACAGGATTACATACTTTGAGCCAATGTTTTATGCGTGCAGGCTATGACTTAGTAGGGCAAAAGTGTATAATGCTAAAAACGCTTGCTGCTACAAAGGCTACTCTTTTAGGAGATGAGCAAGAGCTAGGTTCTATTTTAATTGATATGGGTGGCGGTACAACAGATGTGTTAGTGCTTTGCAATGATGCTCCGATTTGTACTGCTTCTGTTCCCATTGGTAGCAATTACATAACGAATGACATTTCTATTGTGGAAGGAATTCCTTTTGAGGCTGCTGAAAAACTTAAAATTGAAAGCGGCTGCTGTTGGGGGGAATTAGTTGCACCTGATGAAACTGTCATAATTCCAGGAGTGGGAGGAAGACCACCTATTGAGTGTCCGAGAATGGAATTATGCGAAATAATTCAATCTCGCGTTATAGAAATATTCTCAGAGGTATTGAAAGAAGTTAAAAAGAAATCTACAGTAAAGAAGATGTCGGGAAGTATAGTTTTGACAGGGGGAGGAGCATTGCTTAGTGGTGTTGTTGAATTGGCACAAGCAGTGTTTAGGACTTCTGCTGTCAGAATTGGAGAGCCTTGCAATTTGGGCGGAATAGAGGAACAATATAAAAGCCCTGAATATGCTACAGCTGTAGGTCTTGTTCTTGAAAATAAAAATGTAGCAGAAATTGATGATGCTAGTGCAAGAACTTCTAATTCTGAAGCGAAAAAATCTAGTTTCAGTTTTGGAAACTTTGTGCAACATCTTGTAGATACTTTTTTCTGATTTTTTGAAAAGAAATTGTATTCCGTTTTGGTGGGGGGAATAACATGTTTGATTTTTCTATGTCGAGTGATGTGGGGTCTGCGCTAGCACCTGTAGACCCGACGATTATCAAAGTTATTGGTTGTGGAGGTGGCGGCGGAAATGCTGTGAACCGCATGATTGATAAAAATATTCAGGGTGTTGAGTTTATCGTATTGAATACTGATGTGCAGGCTTTGCAGAGGTCAAAGGCACAAAACAGAATTCCTATCGGTCAAAAGATTACAAAAGGCTTGGGAGCTGGTGGTCGTCCTATCGTTGGCGAAGAGGCGGCTAAAGAAGATATGGAGTCTATTAAAGCTGTTGTAAAAGACTCTAATATGGTTTTTGTTACCGCAGGAATGGGGGGCGGAACAGGAACTGGTTCTGCACCTGTAGTAGCTCAGATTGCTCGTGAAGCGGGTGCTTTGACTGTTGGAGTTGTAACTACTCCGTTTGGTTTTGAAGGTCCTGTTCGTATGCGTCAAGCTCAAGATGGTATAAAAAAACTGCGTGAAGTGGTAGATGCATTGATTGTTATTCCTAATGAACAGCTTTTGAAGATAATGGATAAACGAACTACTCGTTCTCAAGCATTCTTGATGGCTGATGATATTTTGCGCCAAGGTGTAGAGGGAATTTCAAATATCATCACAACAGCTGGTGAAGTTAATATTGACTTTGCAGATGTTACTTCTGCTATGAAAGACCAAGGTGATGTAATCTTTGGAATTGGTACGAGTGAAGGTGAAAATCGTGCGGTAGAAGCTGCTACAGCCGCAATAAGCAATCCTCTTCTTGAAAACTCTCGTATTGATGGTGCGAAGAATATCCTTTATAATATCTCTTCTGGGGAAGAGCTTGCGATGTCTGAAATCGAAGAGATTTCAAAGATTGTAACAGCTGCTGCTGACCCGAATGTAAATATATTCTGGGGACAGGTTGTAGACCCAGATATGGGCGACAAAGTGAGCGTTACTGTCATTGCTACAGGCTTTAATTCTGATACTCGAAATGAAGCAGAAGATGTTGCTCCTACGTTGCAAAAGCCTGCTTCTAATGCGAATAGCAATGTTATGTCGTATGGAGATTTCGATTCAATTCGTCGTGGTTTGAATCCTTCTAGAAACACTATGAAACCTGCTGCTACAAGTTTTTCTTCTGCAATGAAAACAGAAATGCCGAGCATGGTTTCAAGTCAGAGGAGTGTGCCAGAGGCGAATATGCAAACAACAACTCAGATACCTCCTCAAATGACTACTCAGATTCCTCAACCGACTCGTTCAACTGGTTCTTTGAGCGGAGATTTGCAGGCTTCTGTAGAGCGAAACGGTGGTTTGTCTGCAGCAAGCACTGTTGCGCCTCAGAGAACTATAGTTCCTGAATATGATGTTGACCAAAAAGATTTTAATCAACCTGCGTTTTGGCGACAAAACTTGAGCAGAACTATTGATTTGAGTGGTGATAAATAAGTTTTTTATTCACAAGGAATGAGCTGATGGAAAGCGAAGTTATTGCTTTGACAGAAGAACAAAAAAGAATATTGAATGATTTTTATTCAGAACTCTTTACGATAGACTGGAAATCAGCTCTTACTGTGGAAACTTATATTCTTTGTGTTTCTGATTTTTTGAGCTATTTAAACGCTCAAAAAACAGAATTAGCAGTCGTAACTCATCAAACATTACTCTACTATATTACAAGTCTAAGTACCTATTGCGAATCGGGATTGACGATTGCAAAATATATCTCTGCTCTGCGTTGTTTTGGTCATTATCTTGTTCGCAAAAAGATTTGGATTGAAAATGTTGCTCTTTTGATTGATAGACCAAAGACTACAAGAAAATTGCCTCCTGTTCTTTCTCCTGAGCAAGTTGATTTGCTTTTGGGTAGCATAGAAACGAGTGATGAGTTAGGAATTAGAGACAGGGCTTTGTTTGAGCTTATATATTCTTGTGGGCTGAGAATAAGCGAGGCATCATCATTAAGAATTTCTGATATTCACTTTGAAGAGAAATTTTTAATCGTAGAGGGAAAGGGCGATAAAGAGCGAATGGTTCCCTTTGGTGATGTGGCTTTACATTGGTTAAAAGAATGGCTAAAAGTTCGTTCTCGGATTCTGAAAAAAAAGAATACACAAGAAATCTTTTTGAATTTTAGAGGCGAAAAGATTAGTCGAAAGGGAATATGGAAAAGATTTAAAGAGATTGAAGCAGTATGCGGTATTGATGTAAAGGTTCATACGTTGCGTCATTCGTTTGCAACTCATTTATTAGCAGGGGGGGCAAATGTGAGATTAGTACAAGAGCTTTTGGGTCATTCAGATATTGCTACTACTCAAATCTATACACATATTGATGAGTCTCAGTTAAAAGAATATCATCATAAATTTTTTCCAGGGCATGTGAAGAAGGAGGACAATAAAGATGATTAGACGGATTTTAGCTATAACAATTTCTGTTCTTTGCATAAGCTGCTTTTTATCATGTGGCAAAAATTCTGTGCAGATAAAGCGAATGCAAGCAATGGAGGAGGGTGTTTCTAATCCTACAACTGCGGAAGAGTTTGAAGAGGCTATAAAGAAATATCAGAACAGAGTTGCTGACATTGAATCTGCAAATGCTCAAATCGGTATTTGGTATAAACTTTTAGGTACGCGTTATCTTGATAAGAAGATGTATAAACTTGCTCTTGAGGCTTTTCAAAGCGCAACTGAATATTATCCTGCTAATCAAAATCTGTATTATTATATAGGTGCATGCGCTGGGTATATGGCTGCAGAATCCCTTGACTATAAAGCAACTGGCTCTTATACACAGCGAATTAATTATTTAAAATTGGCAGAATCTGCTTATTTACAGGCGATAAAACTTGATAATCGCTATACAAAAGCTCTGTATGGCTTGGGCGTTTTGTATATTTGGGAGCTTGATAAGAGCGAAGAAGCTATTCCTTATCTTGAAAAGTTGCTTACCATAGATACAAAGCATACTGACGGAATGTTTGCGCTTGCTCGTGCGTATTATGATACATATCAGTTTGAAAACGCTGTTGCAATGTACGATAGAATTATCTCTTCTACAAAATCTGATGAGAAAAAAGCTCTTGCAGAAGATAATAAAAGGGAAGTGCTAAATGCAAGTTATGGAAAAAAATAAGAGTTCGACAGAAAGAGATTTGCTTATTATTGCTTTAAGCTCTCTCAATTTTTTGTCAGCTGAAGAAAAATTGCTTGTCTATAATAGTACGGATACTCTTGAAATGCTTTCAAAGATGTCGATTAGTGATTTTGAGAGCATTATTCAGCGTCATATTTCTCAAAAATGGAATGGTGATACTGTTCTGAAAAGGACTTTGATAAGTAGAAAAATTCTTTCTTCGTTTAATATTAAGTATGCAACAATGTTTTCTGAAGAGTATCCAGAGAATTTAAGAAATATTCCTGATTTGCCATTTGTTTTGTTTTATCGCGGCAATATTAGTATTTTAAATAATAAGTGTGTAAGCGTAATAGGTACAAGGGCTGTAACACCTGACGGAAAACAAGCAGCATTTGACTTTGGGAAAAATGCTGCAAATGATGGCTGGACTGTTGTAGGGGGGCTTTCTGAAGGTGTTGAGTATTTTGCTCATTTGGGAGCATTGAAAGCTGAAAGCGGAAAAACGGTTGCTTTATTACCTTGCGGAATAGATACAATAGTGCCGTCAGCAAACAAGATGCTTGCTGCAAGCATAATAAAAAAAGGCTGCATTGTCAGTGAGTATCAACCTGGTGTACCTGTGGGGCATTGGAGTTATGCACAGCGTAATCGGCTTCTTGCAGGAGTTGCTTCTGATGTTGTTCTTGTCCAAGCTCCTACAGGCAGTGGCTCTTTGACAACTGCAAATTTGACAGAAGAGTATAATCGTGAATTGTATATTATGAAAACAGCTTTTTCACCGAAAGCTATTGAAGTGAATGGCATAAAGAAAAATATGATGAGTAAAAAAGATAATAAGAAAGAAGATAAAAAGAAGAAAAAGAAAATGAAGAATATCTGTAACTTTGTATTAGATGATGGTATTCCTGTTATTGATGATTATGTAGATTTTATAAAATGCAAAGACGAAAAACCTGGCAGTCGTTTTTATGATGTGTCTGAATTTGAGCAGTCTTTTGCAATGTAGGTTTGCATATAGGTTATTGTAGAGGTTTATATGGCTCAAGCTAAGAGCGGTTCTTGCACAAAGAAAGTGCAGAAGAAAACAAAGAAACATATTCTTGTCATTGTGGAATCTCCTGCAAAGGCAAAGACTATTGAACATTATTTGGGTAGTGGATATACAGTTAAGGCTTCTATGGGGCATTTGATAGATTTGCCAAGAAGCAGAATGGGTGTTGATATTGAAGACAATTTTCAGCCAGAATATATAACTGTGCGAGGCAGAGCTAAGTTATTACATGAATTGCAAAAAGATGCAAAAAACAGCGACCAAGTGTTGCTTGCATCTGATAACGACCGCGAAGGAGAAGCTATTGCGTGGCATTTGTGTAACGCAATAACTGAAAAAACTTCTGTTCCCATAAATCGAATTGTCTTTAATGAAATCACCCCTAATGCTATAAAAGAAGCGGTAAAAAAGCCTGGCACAATAGATGAAGCAAAGGTTAATGCTCAAAAAGCTCGGCGTGTTCTTGATAGACTTGTAGGATATAATTTGAGCCCAATCCTTTGGAAAAAGGTAAAAAATGGGCTTTCTGCAGGCAGAGTTCAATCTGTAGCTTTACGTTTGATTTGTGAGAGAGAAGCGGAAGTTGAAAACTTTATTCCTGAAGAATATTGGTCTTTGAATGCTGATTTTACAAAGGGGCGTTCAAAGCTGAAAACACAGCTTGTTCTTTTCAAAGATAAGAAGCCTGAGTTAAAGAGTGAAAGCGATGTAAATGCTATCATTGAAAAAATCAAAGACTCTGCTTTTTCTGTGATTTCGATAAAGGAAACTGATAGAAGTGCAAAGCCAAAGCCTCCGTTTACCACATCTAAAATGCAGCAATCTAGTGCAAATCGATTAGGCTTTACTTCTAAAAAGACTATGCAAATTGCTCAAGAGCTCTATGAGGGCATTACGATAGATTCTACTCGTGTAGGTCTGATTACGTATATGCGAACAGATTCTGTGCGTATTGCGCAAACAGCTCTTGATGATGTGCGTAAATGGATTGGAAATAAATTCCCTGATGCATTGCCAAGCGAGCAAATACAGTATGCGGTGGGAAAAGGGGCGCAAGATGCCCATGAATGTATACGACCGACTTATGTAACATATACGCCAGAGTTTGTGTCAAAGTATCTCTCTAATGACCAGTTAAAGCTGTATACTCTGATTTGGGAACGCTTTGTTGCAAGTCAAATGAAAGAGGCAAAAATCCGTACAACAACAGCGGATATTGCAGGGGACGAGGCTGTTTTCCGAGTTTCTGCAAGTCGTTTGATAGAAAAGGGATTTTACGAAGTTGTAAAATTGCTTGTTTCAAAAAAGGAAGTTTCAGAATCTTTGCCGTCGTTAAAAGTAAATGACGTTGTGCAAAGTCAGTCATTCTATGGCGAACAGCATTTTACGCAAGGGCCTACGAGATATAGCGATGCTTCTATGGTCAAAACGCTCGAAGAAAAAGGCATTGGTCGTCCGTCTACGTATGCGCCTATTATCTCTGTTCTGCTTGATAGATATTATGTTACTAGAACGAATAAGCAGCTTGTTCCTACTCAGTTGGGAAAGATAATCAGCAAGATTTTAGTAGAATCTTTTCCAGATGTCATAAATGAGCATTTTACCGCTGATATAGAAAACAAACTCGACTTAATTGACCAAAACAAACTTGTTTGGAATACTATGATTGGAGAGTTCTTCACCCCCTTCAAACAGCAGGTAGAAAAGGTTATGGATACGCAAGAGTGTCTTAAAGGCTCGCTTGACGAAGTTACTCCGATTGTGTGCGAAAAGTGCGGAAAGCCTATGCTGAAAAAGCTGGGGCGATTTGGCTTTTTCTTGGCTTGTTCGGGATTTCCTGAATGTAAGAATACGAAGAGTATTCCTCTTGCAAAGTGTCCAAAGTGTGGCGGAGATATTGTTGCTCGTAAAACTCACAGCAAGGGAAAAGAGTTTTTTGGGTGTACTAATTATCCATCATGCGATTTCATTACCCATTTTAAGCCGCTTGATGTGGTATGTCCAAAATGCGGTTGGTTCTTGGTTGAAAAGTACGATAAAAAGAACGGCTTTTATAAATCTTGTATAAATCCAGAGTGTAACTATCTTCATTCTGGAAATGAAGAAGAAATTGCTGCGGAAAATGCTGCAACTCTACAAGATTTTGCCACTTCGCAAAAGCAATCATAAAGGCTTGGTAATGACTGTAAAAGACGCTGTTAGTGAGTATCTGAATTACATTGAAAACGTGCAGTCTTTGGCTAAAAATACGGTAATGTCTTATAGCTCGGATTTAGAGCAGTTCAAGGCATTTATCGGTGAAGACAAAGAAATGCACACGATAACTCTTGAAGAACTGAGGCGATGTGTCAGTATCCTTTCTCGGAAACAAAGAGCTTCAGCTTCTATCAATCGCTTTATAGTTTCTGTTCACAAATTGTTTGCCTATTGCAGAAAGTGGGGATACATAAAGAATAATGTTGCTATTGAATTGAAATCTGTAAAAAAGACAAAGCATGTACCGAAGTTTATGACGCAGGTAGAAATTGATTCAATATGTTCCCAGCCGTCTGAAAAGCCTATTTTGTGGGCAAGCCGCGATAAAGCTATTTTTGAGCTCTTATATTCGACGGGCTGCCGAGTAAGCGAAGTGTCTAATCTTAATGTTACAGACTTATCGCCTGATAGAACATCTGCAATGGTTACAGGTAAAGGAAATAAAGATAGAAGAGTTTTTCTTGAAGAAGATTCTAAAAAGGCTTTGGAAGAATATCTTATAGAAAGAAAAATGCGGTTTCCAAATGTAAAAGACAGCGATTCTCTTTTTCTAAATCAGAGAGGCACTCGATTAACAAGAAGGGGAATAGCTTTGATTATTGCGCGATATTCTGGTGTCGAAGGAACGAATTATCACGCATTTCCGCACATGTTCCGCCATACCTTTGCTACAGCTATGCTGTCGAGTGGGGCTGATGTGCGCATAATTCAGCAAATGCTAGGACACGAAAGCATTTCAACAACACAGCGATATACGCATATTACGACGGAGCAGCTTATTCAAACGTATAATAGGGCATTCCCGCATGGAAGTTATAACACTGATAACAATGCTAACAATGGAGGAAAGTAATGGAAGGGCAATTTGAGAAAATTCGCAGTACAACTGTTATTGCTGTGAAACGAAATGGCCATGTAGCCATGGCTGGTGATGGTCAAGTAACAATGGGCAATACTGTTATGAAAGGTAATGCCAGAAAAGTTCGCCGTATTTATGAAGGCAAAGTTTTGACAGGATTTGCAGGAGCTACAGCAGACGCTTTTACTTTATTCGATAAGTTCGAAATTAAGTTAAAGGAATTTAACGGAGATATTACCAGAAGTGCCGTTGAGCTTGCGAAGCAGTGGAGAACGGACAGAACGTTAAGTAAATTGGAAGCATTGCTTTTGGTTGCAAACAAAGATAAGCTATTGCTCATAAGCGGAAGCGGAGATGTTATCGAGCCTGAAAAAGATGTAATCGCTATCGGCTCTGGTGGAAACTATGCTTATGCGGCCGCTCTTGCATATATGGAAACAAGTGATTTGTCTGCAAAGGAAATTGCAGAAAGAAGTCTTCGCATTGCAGGACAAATCTGTATTTATACCAATAATACCGTAAAGGTGGAGGAACTGTAATTTATGGCAGAAAACGAAGTTACACAGAAGATAGATGAAACAAAGCTGTTGCCGACTCTTGATTTGACACCAAAGCAAATCGTTGAAAAGCTCGATACTTATATTATCGGGCAGAAAAATGCAAAGAAGTGTGTAGCTGTTGCACTGCGTAACCGCACTCGAAGATTGAAGCTTGACGCAGATATTCAAGATGAAATCGCACCGAAAAACATCTTGATGATTGGTGCTACAGGTGTGGGTAAAACAGAAATCGCACGCCGTCTTGCAAAACTCTGTAATGCTCCGTTCCTCAAGGTTGAAGCTACAAAGTATACAGAGGTCGGCTATGTTGGTCGCGATGTAGAAAGCATGGTGCGCGATTTGATGGCGGTGGGCTATAACGACGTAAAAAGAGAAATGCAGGAGCAGTTAAAAGAATCTTGCAAGCCGAAAGTTGAAGAAGATTTGCTTGACTTTTTGCTTCCTGGCACTGGCAAAAAAGAAAAGAAAGAGAAGAAATCTCATGTGTTGCCGATGTCGCTTTTTGGGCTTGGCGCAGTACCAGAAGAAAGCGGTGACGAGAAAAAGGAGTTAGAGCCGCCTTCTGAAACTCCTGATATTTCTCTTGAAGAAAATGAGAGAGAGGAGAAAGAAAAAGAGGAAAAAGCAAAGTCAACTCGCGAGAAGTTTAGAGCGATGCTGAGAGAAGGCAAGCTCGAAGATAGAGAAGTCGAAGTATCGGTTGAGCGAACAAACAGAATGCCGTCTATGCAGATTATTGCAGGCGGCAATATGGACGACCTTGAAAGCGGAATGCAGGATATTGCGAATATGCTTACAGGTGGCAGAACTCACAAAAAGACGGTTACTGTTCGCGAAGCTCGTCAGATTTTGCTTGAAAAGAACCTCGACAAGATGACAGACCCTGATAAAGTTGCAGACATCGCAAAGAAAAGAGTTGAACAGATGGGAATCATCTTTATTGACGAAATCGATAAAATCGCAGTTCGGGGCGGACAGTCCAGCGGTCGGGACGTGAGCCGAGAGGGTGTGCAGAGAGATATTCTTCCTATCGTAGAGGGAAGCAATGTCAATACGCGTTATGGCGTTGTAGATACGACACATATTCTGTTTGTAGCGGCTGGTGCTTTCAGCGTTGCAGCTCCAAGCGACTTGATTCCTGAATTGCAAGGTCGTTTCCCGCTTCGCGTGCAGCTCGATTCTTTGAACGCAGCTGACTTCAAGCGCATTTTGGTTGAACCGAAAAACGCACTTATCAAGCAGTATAAATCGCTTCTTGCCACCGAAGGCGTTACTCTTGAGTTCACTGATGAATCTATTGACCGCTTGAGCTATTTGGCAGAAGAGGTCAATAGAAAGTCTGAGAACATAGGCGCACGCCGTTTGCAGACGATTATGGAAACCGTGCTTGAAGACATTTCTTTCTCTGCTGATGAACATAGCGGAGAAACGATTACGATTACAAAAGACTTTGTAGATGAAAAACTCAAAGACGTAATCGAAGACCAGGATATTTCACGATATATTCTGTAGTAAAGCGTAAAAAGCAATGCTTTTTTTGTAAATACGGCAGGGAATGGGGTCGATATATAAAATATGAATAGTTTTATGCGTTCCGTTGATATGCTCCATCGTGCGTTGGATGCAAATACACTTAGATACCAAGTTACAGCGAACAATCTCGCTAATTCTGAAGTGCCTAATTTTAAGCGTACCTCTGTTAATTTCGAGAGCGAAATAAAAAAGGCTCTTGAATCTGAAAAGAACGACAAAGATGCGTTTCATATGCTTACATCTGACGAGCGTCATATCAAGTCAGCAGGAGCGTATGATTATCGCACTGTTGAACCTCGCCGTGTTCTTGATTACACATCAACTGCTAAGGCGAACGGCAATAATGTAGACGCAGAGCAAGAAGCTATGCAGATTACAAAAATCCAGATGGATTATCGTTTGCTTACGCAGCTTGAAAACTTTGAGTTCAGTCAAATGCGAATTGCAATGAAAAAGTAAGTAAGAGAGGCTAATAAATATGGGACTTTTTACAAGTATTAACATTGCAGCTACAGGAATGAGCGTTGAGCGGCTTCGTACTGATGTCATCTCTAACAATATTGCAAATGCTTCCTCTACAAGAACTCAAGAGGGTGGTGTTTTCAAGAGAAAGAGCGTTGTTTTAGAGCCAGTAGCGAAAAGCAATCCGCAGTGGAAAAATCCGTATATTCCGAGTGAACTTGATAGCGGAGCTGGTTCGGGTGTCCGTGTAAGAGAAATCGTAACAGATACTTCTGCAGGTCGCCTTGTGTATGACCCGACGCACCCAGACGCGATAAAAAGCGGACCGCAGGCGGGCTATGTTGAATATCCGAATGTGAATATCGTCAATGAAATGGTGGATATGATTAGTGCTTCTCGTGCGTATGAGGCGAATGCTTCTGTTATTCAAGGCTCTAAAGAGATGTTCTCTTCTGCTATGGATATTGGTCGATAGGGAGGTAGAAAGAAATGTTTGGTTCACTTGAATTAACACGAACAGAAAGCGCACATATCGGACCAGCTCCTTTAACAGATATTCATTCTAATCACAAAGTTGATATTCTTGTTGGTGCTGAAGACGAAAAAAAGACGAAGTTTCAGAACTATCTTTTAGATGCTGTGAACTCGCTTAACGAACAGCAAGTGAATGTAAATCACATTCAAGAACAAGTGATTACAGACCCTGACTCTGTCGATATTCACGATGTTACTATCGCAATGGCAAAGGCGCAGATGTCGCTCAGCCTTGCACAGACAGTGATTGAGCGCGTAGTACAGGGCTGGAACGATATTTCTACAACTCGATAATTTTTTTCAATTCAAAGTCAGAATAAGAGCCTTTTGGGATTTTATATAGTGTCATTCCAAAAGGCTCTTTTTATCACGTTTTTTCTTTGTACTACGCAGTATATTAAACATAGAACAGTATTCTGTAAGGCGTAGAAAAAATGATAGATTTTGATTATGAGTGTGTATAATTTAATAGTATAGTGTTTATGCAAGTAATTGCATATTTATTGAGTAAATACTATTGCAAGACTGTGTGAAAAAATGATACACTAGCGATACAAAAAAGGGCGACGATGTCTTGAATAAAAGATTGTATCGTCGCCCTTTTAATTTTTTTACCACATCGGAGGGAAATAAAATGAAGAAAGCTGCGGCATTATCATCTGCTGCGCTGTTGGTTGCGTCCGTACTTTTGGCAAGCTGCGGAGGCAAAAAGACTGCGGAAAAAGCAAAAACGTACACTTACAATTCGACAATGACAACTCCTAAAACATGGAGTCCTACTGATTGGAGTTTGAATCCTGAAAACGTAATTCTTTCTCTTACAGCTTCATCATTCTACTCTTTTGTTCCAAACGAAGCGCAAGACGGTTACGAAATTGAGCTTGATATGGCAGAAGCTATGCCAGAAGACGTTACAAAAGAATATGCAGGAAATGCAAAGTATGGAGTGCCTGCTGACGCTACAGAGGGCTATGCGTGGAAAGTGAGAATGCGCAAAGATGTAACGTGGGACAACGGCGAGCCTATCAACGCTGATGACTTTGAGTACTCTGCAAAGCAGTACTTGAACCCAGATATGAAGAACTTCCGTGCATCTTCTCTCTATGCTGATTCATTGCCGCTTGCAAATGCAAAAGCATATTACAACGGTGCTGTTGCTTATGACGACATTGCAACAGATTCAGGCTATAGAGATGTTGCAGATAGCGATTTGTGGACAAGTATTTCAGTTCCTGTCAAATTCTTTGGCGACAAAGTGGAAAACTACGGCGGAGAGAGCGATTACGCTGATAAATGGAAGGACGGAGAAACTGATATGTGGGCGCGCGTCAAGGAAATCGCTGACGGACACACCTATTTTCAGTTTACCGATGAGCTTAAAGACATCTTTTTGAAGGTTTCAGCTGCGTTCGGCGACAACAATCCTGAAGCATACAAAGAATGGTGTTTCTCTCGCACAGAGGGCAAGGCTACTCCGTGGGAAGATGTTGGATTTATCAAGAACGACGATTACACGATGACTTTTGTTTTGTCAAAGCCGCTTAGTGAGTTTATGTTCTTCTATAACAATTCATCTCTTGTTCTTTGCCGCGAAGATTTATATGAGGCGAACAAGAAGGCTGCGGGCGACATCGTAAAGAGTACTTACGGCACAGACGTTGCAAAGTCTGCTTCTTACGGTCCGTACAAAATCGTTGATTTCCAGCCTGATAAGAGTATCCGTCTTGAAAGAAACGAAAATTGGTACGGCTACAAAGACAAGAGAAACGAGAATAGATATTTCTTGACAGGCTTCACATTCCAGTTCTTGTCCGATACAAACACAATTCGCAATATGTTCTTACAGGGCAATCTTGACGATTTGGCTCTTGGCGCAACAGATATGCCGACGTATGGCAACAGCGAATATCGCGAAAATAGACCTCTGAGCTATACGTTCAAATTCTCATTTAATATCGATAGAAAATCGCTTGAAAAAGAAAACACACCAGGAATAAACCATTCTATCATTGCAAATATCAACTTCCGCCACGCTGTTTCTCTTTCTTTGGATAGACAAAAGTGGGTTGAAACAACAGCCCCAGCTTCTCAGGCGGGATACGGACTTATCAACAATCTCTATGTTGCTGTTCCTGAAACTGGTATGCTCTACCGCGACACACCGCAGGCACAGCAGACGCTGATGGATTTCTACGGCGCAAAGAGCATGGAAGACATCACGGGCTATGACCTTGTAAGCGCAAAGGAATATTTCCAAAAAGCGTATGATGAAGAGGTTGCAGCAGGCTATTTGAAAGCTGACGACAAGATTCAAATCGATTACCACTCATATTCTGCAAGCGAAGGAAACCAAAGACGTGCGACTTTCTTGCAGGACGCTATCAACAAGGCTACAGAGGGAACATCTCTCGAAGGCAAAATCAACATCAAGCTCGTTGTTGACCAGAAATACTATGACAATATGAAGACTGGTACGGTTGACCTTGCATTCACTGCGTGGGGCGGCTCATCATTCGACCCGTATAGCGTTTTGTGGTGCTATGCAACTTCAGATGCTTTGAATGAGTACGGATTTGACCCATACAAAGAAACTGTTACGGTGAATATCGAAGGAAAAGACGTTACAAAGACCTATAATCAGTGGTACGAAGAGCTTTGCAACGGCGAGTATGCGACAGCTTCAAACGATGTAAAAAACACCATTCTTGCGGCAAACGAAAAGGGGCTTTTGAGCTACTACAATATGATTCCTGTTGAGTACCAGGGCAGCGCAAGCCTTATTTCACAGCGCACCGAGCGACTTGTTGACCACTATATCAATGAGCTTGTTTCTGACGGTGTGTCAATGCTCGTCAATACAAAGTTCTCTATGGACGATGAGGAGTGGGCGGCATACTGCAAAGAACAGAACAACCAGCTCAAATACTGACAGCCACAGGCTGTTTTGCACCCTCAGGGTGTTTTGCACCCTCTAGGTGTTTTGCATCCTCTGGGTGTTTTGCAAGAGTTTTAGGCTGATATGAAAAAATACAAAGCAGCTGATGTTTTTTGACAGAAACAATGCTGCTTTGTACTCGTCTAAAGCCGAATTTTGCTAAAAACAGCTCTATTTTGTGCAAATTTTGAGTTAGAAAAGCTGTTTTTAGCTTAGGAAAAAGAATTCCTTTGTGATGGAGAGCAGTTCCAAAGCATAGTGCGTCAAAGAATATACAAGGGAGATGACTGACTATGCAAAGGAGATGACCTCCATAACAAAGGAATTGAAAAAATATAGAAAGGAAACGTGCGTTTTAGCCACTTTTTCGCTAGAACCTGTCATAAAATGTGCAAAAATTGCCTGCTTAGGAGATGAAATGTATGGAGTATACGGTTAATTTTACATGGGACGATGAGGCTGGCGTTTGGATTGCTCAAAGCGACGATATACAAGGGCTTGTCCTTGAGGGTGGCTCGCTTGATGCGCTTATTGAACGGGTGCGTTTTGCAGCTCCAGAACTTTTGGAACTCAATGAGAAGCCGAAAAAGCAATCTTCATTGTGTTTTCGTGTAGAGCGTCGTGAAAAGGTGTTTGCATAAAATGGCAGAGTATGAAAAAAAAGTGCGGCAAGTGCTTCTTGATAATGGCTGTAGCTTTGTGCGACATGGAAAAGGCGACCACGATATTTACTATAGCCCGATAACAAGGCGCAATTTTACTGTTGACTCGAAAATAAAATCGCGTCATACAGCGAATGCAATAATGAAACAAAGTGGTATAGATTACCATTTTTAAGCAGCGGTAAGCTGTTATATATTACAAAAACCGCCTATGGCGGAAGCGGACTTACGACAATGGGAAAGTATGTTATTAAACGTGTCTTATTTGCCATAATGGTCTTTTTCATCATTATGACAATGATTTTTACGCTCTTCAAATTGCTGCCAAACCCCGTGCCTGAAGCACCTGGCGGCTATGCGCAGGCTCTTCGTGATATGCACGAGGCGTGGGGCTACAATAAGCCGATTATCATTCAGTATTTCATCTTTTTGAAAAATGTCTTTACCAAATGGGACTGGGGATTCTGCACAACGGTCGGAACTTTCTTAACCCCTGTTACCAGCTATATCACTTCAAAGCTCCCTGCAACTGTGTATGTAAACGTGATTTCGGTTTTGATTTCGCTGCCGTTGGGCATTATGTTCGGTATTATTGCGGCTGTCTACAAAAACCGCTGGCAAGACCACATCATTCAAGTGGTTATTATGTTCTTTATCTCTGTTCCCAGCTTCGTCTATGCCTTTTTGTTGCAGTATCTTATCGGTTTCAAGCTCAATTTGTTGCCGCTCGTCTTCAAAGGCGGAAATGATTATTTTTCTTGGGCGATGTTCCGCTCTGCTCTTTTGCCGATTATGTCGCTCTCGTTCGGTGTCGTCGCGGGCTATATGCGATTGGTTCGCGCAGAGCTTTCTGAAACGCTCACATCAGAATATATGCTTTTAGCGCGCACAAAAGGGCTGACAAAGACTCAAGCAACCGTGCGCCATGCCTTGAGAAATTCCCTCGTGCCGTTGATGCCGTCTATTTTGGCGGAGTTCATATATATCATTTCGGGCTCGATTATCATCGAACAGATTTTCGCTATTCCTGGCATTGGACAGACGACGATTACTGCGTTTTACAACAAAGATTACAGCGTGTTTATGACGTGCGAAATGTTCTATGTGGCAATCGGGCTTTTTGCGCAGATTTTGATGGATATGAGCTATGGGCTTATCGACCCAAGAATCCGTATGGGAGGAAACAAAAACAATGCAATCTGAAGTACAAAATGAAGCTACCCCTGATATTCCAAAAGAAAAGTTTGCTTTCGTCCACAAAGGCGAACGCTTGACCGATACAAAATTGCAGACGAAGCCGATGGGATACTTTCAAGACGCGATGAGCCGCTTTGTGAAAAACAAAGGTTCAGTTATCTGTTTCGGTATCATTATTATGCTGTTTTTATATGCGTTTTTAGCTCCGATTTTCTCTCCGTATACGATTTCGAGCCGCGATGCGTATTATGCCTATGTGTCGCCGAAATGCAATCTGTTTGCGCGCTTTGGATTTTGGGACGGCTCAAAGACGATGGAAGTGAACAAGCAGACGTATGAATATATGCAAAATGTGCCGAATGCGATTCTCAAAGATTACGGAATCAAAGAACACCTCGTGGCGAAGCGCGTGCAGAAATGGCACAAGATTAAAATTGACACTTACGCAAAAGTCGGCTGGGTAAAGGTGCTGTTGACTGCTGAGGAATACGACGAGGCTCGCTCTTATGAAAAAGAAACGGGGACAAAGCTGTTTTATCCTGTCTTAGACCCAGAGCAGATTAAAAATCCGACGTACAAGACCGACCAAAATGCGTGGTTCTTGACCGATGAACGCGGAAACATACAGCGCGATGCAGCGGGAAAGCCGAAGGACATCTATGTAAAAGACGCAAGCAGTCCCGACGGATACGCATATTATTTTAGCCGAATGAACGGCAAGCAAAAAGAATGCCGCGTGATGTATTCAGAATGGTATAAATACAAGAATGGGCATTATGCGTCATTCCTTTTCGGCACAGAGATTTCTGGCTACGACATCTTTACACGCCTTGCGCACGGTGCGAGATTGAGCCTTGTGCTGAGTATTTTGGTTTCTGCGGTGAACTTGTGCATTGGTATCGTTATCGGCTCGCTTGAAGGCTACTACGGTGGCACGTTCGATTTGGTGATGGAGCGCATTAAAGAGATTTTGTACGATGTGCCTTCTATCCTCATCTTCGCACTCTTTCAGCTCTTTCTTGCAAGCCAAGTCGGTGCATTGCCGTCTATGTTCGTCGCTTTTATCTTCTATGGCTGGATTTCCACTTCAAGCACGGTGCGCGCGCAGTTCTATCGCTTCAAGGGGCAGGATTATGTCAACGCGAGCCGCACACTCGGTGCAAGCGACTTCCGACTTATCTTCCGCCACATCTTGCCGAATGCAATCGGATTTATCATCACTTCTTCTGTTCTTGTCATTCCGTCTGTCATTACCAACGAGGCAACTCTCACATACCTCGGTGTTATCAATCTTGAAGGCGACAAACAAACAAGCGTCGGAACAATGCTTGAAGCGGCAAAGAGCGCAATGACGACAAATCCGCACGCGCTGTTCTTCCCTGCGGCGTTTATCGCATTGCTTTTGATTTGTTTCAACGAATTCGGCAACGGACTTCGCGACGCATTCAACCCAACTTTGAGAGGTGCAGAAGATGCTTAATGCAAAAGAGCTTGAAATAAGAAATCTTATTGTTTCGTTCCGCACGAATAAGGGATTAGTTCACGCGGTGCGCGGAATCAACTTGACGCTTGAAAAAGGCGAAACACTTGCTATCGTCGGCGAATCAGGAAGCGGAAAATCGGTTAGTGCAAAGGCTATCTTGGGCATTGAAGCTCCGAATGCGATTATCGAAGACGGCGAAATCTTGTATCACGGGCAAAATCTTTTGACCTTTAGCGAAGAGGAGTTTAACCGAATTCGCGGCAACAAGATTACTATGGTGTTCCAAGACCCGATGTCGAGCCTTGACCCGATTGTCAAAATCGGTGTGCAGATGACAGAGGCTTCTATCTTAAACGGCAAGACGAACCAGCGATTAGCGCGCAAAGAGCTCAACGACAATCTAAAGAATTTGACAAAAGCTCTTCTTGCCGCAGGAATTACCGCTGACAAAGTGAAAAGCGAGATTGCGACGTTCAAGAAGTTCATTGCAACAGGCTCTAAGCTCTTGACGGCGTACAACAACGCTTGTGAATATGCCGATAGCATTGTGTTCGACATCAAGCAGATTTTGATAGATTTGCACGACGAGGCGAACAACCCGATTCAAGAAGAAATCAAGAACCTCTTGAAGAAAACAGAGCAGGTGTATAACCCGTATTTTGTCAATGAAAATACATGCAAGTGTTTTGGGGAAACGCGGGAAAACCTTTTGACGCTGTGCAATGAGTACAAGGCGAAAAGCGATTCTGCGGAGAAAATAGCCGCATTATTAGAGAAAATGTCTCATTTCCTTGAGGACAAACTCGGAGAAGAAAAGCCAAACTTCTTTACGCTTGGTTACTATGTTATGAGTCGCGGCAGTGATGACCTTGATTGGAGCAATGTTGCCTCAACGAACAAGACAACACGGGAAGTGTTAGACAAAGAGTTTATGATAGCGTTCCGCGACGACATTGCGGCGGCGATAAAAGAAGAGCGCGACCGTTCTATCAGAGCCACGGCGGAAGCATTCAAAGAAGCGGACAAGGCGAAAAAACTCTTTAGCGCAGAAGAATGGGACATTGCAGCATGCAAAGCGGAGATAAAGAAGCTGTGCGCCTTGGTGGACAATGCAAAGAACCGCCTTGCTCTTTCTATTGACCGCGCTATTTACACATTGCGAAACACGCTTACCACGTCGCTTGAGCATTACAAGGCAACTCCTTCTTATGCAAAGAAGAATGCTCAAAACGCACTTAACGAGTTGTGCGATTTGTATAATCATATTCTTGAAGTCGGCGTGCAGGAAGACTTAAAGGAACTCGGCGCGGCGGCTATCGCGATAATCGACAACTACAAAGAGCTTTCTAACGACGCGGCGTATCACGTTACGAAGCAAATGGCGTATGACAAGGCGATTCAGATTATGGAAGAAGTCGGTATCAGAGACCCGCGCAAACGTTTTAATCAGTATCCGTTTGAGTTCTCTGGCGGTATGCGGCAGCGCATTGTTATCGCGATTGCTATTGCGGCAAATCCAGACCTTTTAATCTGCGATGAGCCGACGACTGCTCTTGACGTTACGATTCAAGCGCAGATTTTGGAGCTTATCAACAAATTGAAGAAAAAGCGCAATATGAGCGTTATCTTCATCACTCACGACCTCGGCGTTGTTGCGAACGTTGCAGACAAAATAGCCGTGATGTACGCAGGCAAGGTCGTGGAAAAGGGAACGGCGGAAGATATTTTCTATTCTCCTGCTCACCCGTACACATGGGCTTTGCTTGCTTCAATGCCAGACCTCGATACAAAGGATTCTCTTGAGGCAATCCCTGGCACTCCGCCGAATATGATTTATCCGCCAAAAGGCGATGCGTTTGCGGCTCGCAATCAGTATGCAATGGAAATTGACTTTGAAAGAGAGCCTCCGATGTTCCAGATTTCTGAAACGCACTGTGCGGCAACGTGGCTTTTGCACCCGAATGCGCCAAAGATTGAAATGCCTGAAAGCGTAAGTGCGCGCATTAAGCGAATGAAAGAAAGAGAGGAGGAGAAAAAGAATGCAGAACAATAATGAGGTGCTTCTAAAAGTCGAGCATTTGAGGCAATATTTCAACGGCGGCACATTTCGCGCGGTTGACGATGTGAGCTTTGAAATAAAGAGAGGCGAAGTCTTGGGCTTGGTCGGCGAATCTGGCTGCGGCAAAACGACGACAGGACGCTCTATCATAAAGCTCTACGACATCACGGGCGGCAATATCTATTTTAAGGGAAATCGCATAAATGCGGGCTTAAAGGATTATACCGACGAAATCGTAAAGGCAAAAAAAATCGGTTCTGCCTTTATTGCAGATTGCAAGGCGAGAGGCGATACACAGGGAGCTGAAAAGGCAAAAAAAGAGATGAAAGAGAAGATTGCCGAACAGAAAAAGCTGTTGAAAGAAGCGGTGAGCGATAAAAAGAAAGTCGATAAAAAGCTCATCACAAAGATACAGATGATTTTTCAAGACCCTGTAACCTCGCTTGACCCGCGTATGACGGTGCGCGAAATCATCGCAGAGGGATTGAGAATTCAAGGCATAAAAGACGAAAACGCGATAACAGAAGCAGTGAGCGAAGTGTTAAAGACGGTCGGTCTTGTGCCTGAATATGCAGACCGCTATCCGCACGAGTTTTCTGGCGGTCAGAGACAGAGAATCGGCATAGCGCGCGCTATCGTGATGAAGCCTGAGCTTATCATTGCCGATGAGCCTGTGTCTGCGCTTGATGTGTCGATAAAAGCGCAGGTCATCAATCTTTTGAACGACCTAAGAAAGAATATGGGATTGACGATATTGTTCATCGCACATGATTTGTCTGTCGTGAAGTATTTTTCCGATAGAATTGCGGTTATGTACTTTGGAAAAATCGTTGAGCTTGCCTCGTCTCACGAGCTTTTTGAGCACCCGTTGCACCCGTACACAAAGAGCCTTTTGTCTGCGATACCGTTGCCAGACCCGCATTACGAAAAGCGAAGAGTGCGCATTGTGTATCAGCCGACGATTGACCACGATTACAGCAAGGAAGAACCGATTTTCCAAGAGGTCTCTCCAGGCCATTTCGTCCGCTGCAACAGCGAAGAGCTTGAACGATACAAACAGAGCCTTGTATGACTTCTCTTTTCAAGAAAATACTTTCGTGGATTATCGCTTTTGTCTGTGCCGCCCTTATCGTGATGATTGTTTCACGCTATGAAAAAGAAGTGTTGTCGGCGTACTACACGTCTATCGAGTTTACTTTGAAGCGAAGATTGTGCGACGGCTCTTTTGTTGCAAGCGTGGTGCTTTTGGCGATTGGCGGCTTGATTGGCATAGCTGAACACGGGGGGCTTGACGCGCTTAAATACGCACTGTGGCGGCTTAAAGAACGCGTCGTTCACCCTCGAATCGAAGAGAGAGAAGACAACGAAAGCTATTACGATTTTGTAAAGGCGAGGGAAGAAAGAGAAAAAGCACCGTTTGTCTTTCTTCTCGTCATTGGCTTTGTGTTTTTGACATTTGCAGTGATTTTGGCTTTATAGAGGAATATAGGGGGTGAGAAAATGGCTGATTGGGGCAGTGCGTATTTTTTGGAAGAAAATATCAATGACCAAGATATATGGACTTTTTTGGTAAAAGGATTGCAAGACTTTGTACCGTTTGCGCTTCCTGAAACGGTAAGCGAGAATTACTTTTTCAAAAAAGGCGATTGCGTGTTTTCGTGGGACAATGCCGACGAAACGGACGAAAAACTCTCTAATCTTGAGTTCAAAGTAAAGATTGACGGAAAAGACGATTTTTTTACTGTGGTATTTGAAAAAAACTCAACCTTGCCGTTCCTCAAGCAAAAGCTGCGCCGCCTCATCGTATGGGAAAAATACAAAGGCGAGGGCTTGCCTATTTGCTATCGGTTTATGCCGTTTATAAAGCCGTATGTGCCGAAACAGTTTTTGCTCGAAAGTATCCTTGATGAAAAATGGAATATGTACCGTCTTTTGTCGGATATGAAAAGCTCTAAGGGAAAGAAAGAAGAAAAAAAACTCGATTTAGCTGAAATAGATTTTAATCTGATGTCAAAAAACAGTCTGTATTCAAAGCCTGGGCTCAAGAATATAGAAAAGTTTTCAAAGCATAATGCCTTAGAAGCGATGCGCTCTTCGTATACAAAGCCGAAAAAAGAAGAAAAGAGCGAAGATGAGAAAGAAAAAGACCCTGCGAGCGAGGCGCAAAAAGAGCTGGAAGAGCATTTCTTTTTGATAAAAAACATTCTCTTTTATGCAGATATAAATGAAAAGTTTTGGTTTGATGAAGAGTGGATTCCGCGATTCTGCAAAGAGATGTGGTTTTTGAATGCGCATTATAATCGCTATGCAGGCATTAAAAGCTATGTAAAAAATATGTTTGTAGCGACGAACCCATTATATGAAAAATGGTCGCATAAACGCCATAAATCGAAATCGGTTGTAGAAGAAATAAATGGTCTTCTTGACGATTTTATTGATAATATGATAGGTGATGACCCGATTACATGGAGAAGAGAAGCTCATATCACGGTGCGTTTTCCCGACCGAGATGTGTATTTCACCAAAGAGAACACTTCTTTTACTGATTACAACTCCTTCCGCGACACGATTGTCGGGACGGTTATCTTAGACGAAGCGGAATTGTATCGGCATATCAATACGCGCTTTATCGGCGAAGAGATTGTGAAATCAGACAACGACACGCCGCTTTCGGTGAAGCAAAAAGTTACGATGTTTCTAAAAGAGCATAATATCGATTTGCCTTCAATTCAAAAGCTCCGCGATGACTTTGCACAGCTTGAAGCGGAAAACAAAGCACTGAAAAAAGAACTTGAGGAAGCGAGGGCGCAGCATCAAGAAGATTATGCGACGCTAGAGCAAAAATTGCGCAATGCCTCTTTGCCTGTGGCCGCATTATCAGAAAGCAACGACGCATATAAAAAAGACGTTGAGGAGCTAAAGCAGGCTCTAAAGGCGAGGGACGCGGAAAATAAGGCGTTGAAAGAGCGTGTGTCGTTCCTTGAAAAATCGCTGTATAGCAAAAGCGACGAGAGAAGCGAAGAGGGCATAAATCTTTTCATTCCGTCAAGCGTTGCTCCGCTGTTCAAAGACGAGATAAGCGATTATCTGTATACGCTGTTGTATGACGCGCTCGAAAACGAAAGCTCCTCTTTGCCGCATAACAGGGCGGACGAAGCGAACAGAAAGCGAGATGTGGTGAGCGATTTGCTGGAGAAAAAGACGTTTAGAAAAGAGATGTGCGAAAGCGAAAAGAAGATAGAGCGCATTGCCTCTATTCTCAAAAGCGACGCTAAGTATCCGCTTGATTTATTGCTTAACGAAGGTTTCGGCAAAGTGGCAGGCACAAAGAACCACCCGAAATACTATTTCTACGACGAAAAATATCAAATGACGTTCCCTGGCACTCCGAGCGATTTTTCTGTGGCGTGGCGGGAAATCAGCGATATGTACAAATGTTTATTTTTAATTCAATAGAATAATGACATTTATCCGCTTGTATGCTATAATCACAAATTATGCAGATAATACCTATAGCAAGTGGAAAGGGCGGCGTTGGAAAAAGTTTATTGTCAGCAAACCTTGCAATTTCGCTCGGAAAAGCAGGAAAGAGGGTCTTGCTTGTCGATTTGGACTTAGGCGCATCAAACCTACATCTCGTAATTGGTCAGCAAGCACCTAAAAAAGGCATTGGCACATTCTTAACAGGCGCACAAGATTTTGATTCTATAATCAGCGATACAGATTATGAAAATGTACAGTTTATCGCTGGCGATTCAGAAATACCGGGAATGTCGTCTATCAAAACATCGCAGAAGAACCTTTTAATCAAAAGGCTTGCAAAATGCGACGTGGATTATTTAATTCTTGACCTTGGGGCAGGCACTCATTTAAGTATACTTGATTTCTTTTTAATGTCGCCTCAAGGCATCATCGTAACCGCTCCTACCGTAACCGCAACTCTAAACGGCTATTTGTTCTTGAAAAATGCCGTCTTTAGAATGATGTATAACACGTTCAAAAAAGGCACAGTCGGCTATGACTATATGAAGAAACTGAGAAACGACAGCTCTTCTTTGCAGCGGCTGTATGTGCCGAAACTCGTTGAAGAGCTGCAGAAAGTAGACCCAGAGAACGCGGCTTTATTCATCGAGAGAAAAAATCGGTTTCACCCTCGACTCGTGATGAACTGTATCGATAATCCTGTTGACGCAGAAAAAGCGCAGAAAATACGCCGCTCCTGCTCGCAGTATTTGGGGCTGAACCTTGAACATCTCGGCGTTATCTACCGCGACAATTTGCAGGATAGAGCTCTTGCTTCCCGCTTGCCGATTACCGTGTATAAGCCGCAAGCTGTGATTTCGCAGGCTATTTTCCGCATTGCAGAGCGTATTCTTGAAAGCGAAACCGCTTCATTCGACTCAAGATACGACATAACCGACGAAGGCTCCGATTCATTCCAGATTGCAAGCGAAGAGGCAATCGACGACTACAGCGCAAAGATGGCGTATATCGAAGAGCTGTTAGGCACGGGCGCGCTTACTCCGAGCGAATTGGCGGAAACGGTAAAAATGCAGCAAATGGAATTGAACCAGCTCAAAAAAGAGAACACGCTTCTCAAAGCAAAGCTCCTCAAAGCTGCAAATATGGGCTTCAAAGTCTAAGCAAAGAAAGGGGCTGGAAAATGTTTCTGTTTATAAATTACCCGTCGTGGATACACCCTGAAGTGTTTCCGCGTGTGCCGATTTTGCATTTAGTGCGCTGGTACGGCTTGATGTATATTTTCGCGTTTTCCACGGCGTTTTTTGTCTTAAAGAAGCTGTTGAAAGCAGGCTTTTTCAATACAAAAGACCGCATCGCCACCGAAGACGATATTTTTAGCTACATCGCGACGGGCATTGTCTTTTTGCTCATCGGCGCGAGAGTGTTTTCGACGCTTGTCTACGACACAACAGGGCTTTATTGGCGAAAACCGTGGCTCATTTTCTCCCCGTTCGACGAGGTTACACACCGTTTCACAGGGCTTGCAGGAATGAGCTATCACGGCGGCTTTATCGGCGGACTTATCGGCTGTATCTATTGGTGCAAAAAAAACAAGTTCCCCCTGTTAAAGTGGCTTGACGGCATGGCGATAGCGATTCCAGCAGGCTATACGTTCGGTCGCTTGGGCAATTTCTTAAACGGAGAGCTTTTCGGGCGCATAACCACAATGCCGTGGGGAATGGTGTTTCCGAGTGCGCAAAAGTTCTCTGTGTCGCTTGATTGGGTGAGCTCGATTATGCAGCAAATCGGTATGACTGTCGCCGAAGGCACACGATTGGTAAACCTGCCCCGACACCCCAGCCAACTCTATGAGGCTGTGTTTGAGGGGCTTTGCACGTTTTTGATTTTGTGGACAGTGCATAAAAAATACACCAAGAACCGCCCCGACGGCTTTATCACGGCTCTTTATCCGATATGCTACGGCGTTGTGCGCTTTGTTATCGAGTATTTCCGCGAGCCAGATATTGACCTCGGCTATCGCTTTTCTGTGCAAAAGGGCGCGCATACCTATATGAACACATCGCTTCTAAATCTTTCGACGGGACAAATCCTGTGCGCCTTGATGATACTGTTCGGCATCGGCTTGATGATTTTTTCGTTTTTTTCCTATAGACATCACAAGGCAGAATAGGCTATACTTTCGGCAGCCATAATAAAAAAGTGTCATAAAATATCCTTTAGCGCGAGAATTACACTCCAATTCCCGCGCTTCTTTTTTTCTTTTTTTCTCAGGACGTGTTACCAAAGGTATGCTGTCATTATCGAGCTCGACCCGATAATCTTTTTCAAAATGCCGTATTAAAGATAGATTCCCGTGTCAAGCACGAGAATGACAAAAAGAAAAGCATACTTTCCGTAGCACTGCCTTTTCTCAAAGTTTTTTTCACGATTTATGTCGCAACTCATTAAGACTTTTAGACGCAATTCGTTAAGGAATTCAGACGCAAAACGTTAAGGAATTTAGTCGTAAAACGTTAAGGAATTTAGTCGCAACACGTCCCACGATTTGTGTCGCAACACGTTAAGGAATTTAGACGCAACTCGTCCCACGATTTGTGTCGCAACTCGTTAAGGAATTCAGACGCAAATCGTTAAGGAATTCAGTCGCAAATCGTTAAGGAATTTAGACGCAACACGTCCCACGATTTGTGTCGCAATTCGTTAAGGAATTTAGTCGCAATTCGTTAGAAAAAAAATTTGACGTTAAGCAAAAAAATGAGTATCTTAATATATAGAAGCAAACTCGTATGAGTAAGCATAATCTAAAGAATAACACAGATGAAAAAGGGAGATGTTATAAAAGGTATGCTGTCATTATTGGGCTCGACCCGATAATCTGAGGCACAGCCTCTTTTTCAAAATGCCTACAGAGGATAGATTCCCGTGTCAAGCACTAGAATGACATAAAGAAAGAGGATAGATTCCCGTGTCAAGCACGAGAATGACAAAGGTTAAGCACGAGAATGGCATAAAGAAGCATACTTTCTGTAACACTGCCCGAAAAAAATGTGTTAAGGAGAAAAACAATGGCAAAGGTTGCACAGGAATTTGAAAATGCAACGAGCAAGGTTAGTGTATCGGTTCAAAAATCACCGTTAGGAGAAAACAGCTTTATTGGAAGGGTGAGCAGAAACACGGTAAACATCGACAATTTGATTAACGCGATTTGCGAAAAAGTGCCGACGTACGACCGCTATGCGTGCAAGCGATTTATTAAGGATTTGAAAGCCGAGATTATTGCGAGTTTGTCGCAGGGAAACGCGGTGAATTTGTTTGATTTAGGCACGCTGTATTTAGCTCTGACGAAGTCGATGAAGGGTGTGCCGAAAAATGCGAGCGATATTGCCTCTTTGACCGTGAAATATTCGGCTTCAAAAGAAGTGATTGACAGCGTGCAGAATGTCGAAATTGACAAGATTGTGCTTTCGGATTCGTCGCCTGCGATTAGTATGGTTGAGTGCAAGTGGAAAGATGTGGAAGCAAAGACGATGATTGCAGGGAAAATCGTGCGCATTACGGGGGCGAAACTCAAGCTCGAAGGAGAAAATAGCGGCGTGTTTTTTGCTCCGATACTGGATAGCGGCGAGGCAAGCGCGGACGAGAGCAGCTGGCTTAAAACGCCGATGGTGTCGCAGAATATGCCGAAGACGCTGGAGGTGTATGTGCCTGACGAAGTGGAGGACGGCAAGGCGTATGCGGTGGTGGTGAAGACTCGACCGAACGCGGCTGGCGTGTATGCCATTGGCTTGAGCGACGCAATCACCGCAAAAAAGGCATAGAGTGAGAAAGGAGAGGAGGATTTTATGACTGTAACAATGCAGAATGTTGATTTACCGTTTTTTTGAGGTGCTGCAAAGCCTTGTGAAACTTCATAGCAGTGTTGTTATGCGGCAGGAAGATGAAACTGAAGAAAATGTATCGCTGAGGGAACCTCAAAGTTTGCAAAAAATGCGAGAAGCAAGCCTTGCAACTGTATGGGAGAGTGTGAAAAATGATGCGTGGTGATGTTTATATGCTTGATTTTTCAAAATCAATTGATTAAACCTGTTCGGAAACTAAAAACTTTTGCTGCAGCAAGGGGCTTAAGCCCCTTGTCAAAACTATATTATCGAACAGGTCTATTATGTTATGAAAGATTGAGGGAGCGAAGAGGGCTTTGAGAGGGGCTTGATTGAGGGAGTTGCCTTGATTGCAGCCCTTTTTTATGTGAACCTTTTAGAACATTAGCCAAAAGTCGAAGTAGCTATTGAGAGTGTGTCCTTGAAACAGAAATATCCGTGCCGCTCTTGGTTAATGGCGCACCTCTGTCCGCAAACAGCTCGCCTGTCGTATATGTATTTCTTTGTTGAAATACATTTTTGTGATATACGTTGTAGCAGGTCACGGATAATTCAGTTTCTGCCTAATTTTGCTGCAATGTGCCGTCTGCACCTATAGAATAACTAGAGTCCGATAACGCAAACTTGCTGTATTCTGCCTCAATGGTCGTTTCAGCGTCGTTTGCTACTTTGAGGACAGTCAAATCTGGATTAAACGAACTCGGAGTAATCGTTGCAACAGGAGTCGTGCCCGTAAGAGTGCCTGCAATGGTTATGCAATTGATAGCAAGCCACACGTCGTTATCACTTGCAATATACGCATTACCGCTCATTTTAAATTCAGAAGGTTCTCCACATAGAGATACGCCCATTCCTCTTTCTGCAACATTGTCACTTATAGTACCTCCACTCATATCAAAAATGCTTATGTTACCATTATCCCCATTATTGTATACATATACAGCACCTCCATACAGAGATGTGGAATTGCCTCTTATAGAACCTCCTGTCATATAAAAAGTGCTTATATCTGGATCTGGTCGAGCTTCGATAAATACTCCTCCACCTCCAGCTTGAGCAGAATTACCTGTTATACTACCGCCTGACATAGAAAAAGTTCCTCTTTGTATATATACTCCTCCTCCATAACCATTAGTCGTATTGTTGCTAATTTCGCCACTTATCATATAGCATTTTCCTTGTACCATTACTCCACTATCTGTATTATTGCAAATTGTTCCACCATTTATTGTAAGAGAACTCGTTACATATGCACCGTATCCATTATTATCTGTAACTTTGACACCTTCTGAAAGAGTTACATTTCCAGAGTCAATTACAATACCGCTATAATTATAGCCACCAGTGATCGTAAGATTCTTGATTGTAACAGATATATCAGCAGAAAGAGAAAAAGTTGTTCCTGGGTTATCTGCTGTAAAGCCACCATTCAAAATATCTGTTTCGTTGCCAGTGAGTCCCTCTATTGTCAACGATTTTGCATAATCTGCAAATGCCATTGTAATAGATTGCCCCCCCGTGATTTCGCCGTCAATATAGATTGTGTAATCCACGTCGGCAGTATTCAGCGAGCTGATTATCGCCAACCCTACGTTATTCAGCGAGTTGATTTTCTCCAATGCTACGTTAATCGAGGGTACTGGGGTTGAAGCAGTATACCCGTTGTTGCTTTCCGAGCCACTTGCACTCACATAAATTGCATTTACAAAGAGTGCGTATAGTGTTATATCTCCCGTTGTGCCTTTTGCAATAGTTTCAACAGCGTCGCCTGTGCAGTCGCTCGTCTTGTACCAACCAGCAAACGCATAGCCGCTCTTCGAGAGCTTAGGGAGCGTGATTTCACTATGTCGCGAATATGAATACGCATAAGAACCTTCTGTAAGAGTCGCTCCGTCTGTGTTTTCGTATGTTATGCTGTACATCGAATTTAGACTGATTGTGCGCTCCGCCGTGCTTATATGCCCGCTATCTATGTATACACTTTCCATATATGTGTTAAGAAGCACATCTCTGTTTTCGCCGCCATAAAAGAGGACTCTTATTGTACAAGTTCCAGAAGAAAGGTTGCTCTTTGCAAACACTACAGAGCTATTCTCTATCGCAAGCTCTGTGCCGTCCTCATCTCCATATTGACTAAGATAGCCGACAGCTTTCGTGGCATTTCCATCTGCGATGTTCAGCGTAAGGCTAAAGCTACCTGTTCCAAAGCCGTCTATGCTTGAGTAGTCCACTGCCATATTCGTGAACGACAGGCTTATTGTTTCGCCTGATTTCACCTCTACATAAGAAAAATAACTCATATCATCTTTGAACTCTACGCCGTTAATTGTCGCAGTCAGCGTGAAACCCCACCATCTCGGCTCTATTTCTATCGTCTTGCTCGTCAGTTCAGAATATGTATCCGCACTCAAAAGCACCTTGCTTTCGGTTTCTCCAGCATTGTAATTGTAGTACAAGCCTATAAGTTTTATGTTTGACATATCGTCTGTAGTCAGCTTTGACGGATATATCATACGAGCTGTATCGAAAGTTACTTTAATATATGCTTTTCCCGTATTGTTGCTTTTTTCGTCGTCAATCGATTCAAACAGACCTGAACACGATGTAGAAACAAGTAGCAATAAACTTATAATAGAAGCTAATGCAAAAAGTATTTTCTTATTCATAACACACCTCCTGTAAAAGCTATTCTTTTGTAACCTGGAACGAAATAGAAGTATTCGCTCCGCCCTCTTCTGGATAGAGTTCAACAAACACATCGTAAACGCCTTGAGCTAGGGAATCTGTTTTTATCGTCAGAGTTTTGTTATCTTCGCTCACTGAAAAACCGTTAAAGCTAATCTCTGTTCCAGATGAAAAAAGCCATTCCCCATCTATATACCAACCAAATGTTGCATTATAGCCGTTTGGAACAGTATACGATATGCTTGTGCTAGTTTCTGCTTTTACAAGTTCTATTGCGTTACCGTAATCTGTTTCATTGAAAGTAACCGAGATTCCGTTTACTTTGCTGCTCCACCTTGCATACAGCGTTAGGTCGTAGTAAATTGGTTGGGATATATCAAATTCTGTGTTGCTATAATTATCTGCACTATAAAGTCCCCAAAGGTACCAGCCACCGAAAGTGTATCCCTCTTTTGTCGGCGTAGGAGGCAATTCCGAAAGTGTGTCGCCAACACGAAGCGTCTGAGGTTCGATTTCTGTGCCGCCACTTGTATCGAAAGTTACCGTAACATCTATCCAATTCATAGTTACTGCAACTTCTTGAGTTTCGCCTTCTACGACTGTTGCATTCGCTATACCACTGGCGAGAAAATAGCCAGAATCGCCGGCACTTGCGCCGTATGCACGCACCCAAACAGTATATATGCCTGCGTCAAGGTCGTAAAATTCGACAGTTTCTCCTGGCTTGGCATCTTTATGATTTTCTTCCTTAACGTACCACGAACTACTCCAAACAGGAGTTACCTCTCCTTTGAACACAGATATGTAATACCATGAAACATCACTCACTGACACCGAGCGCGCAACCATGGGCATTGTCAGTACAATCGACGATGTGCTGTTTTCTGACACATTTGCGCACGAAGCGAGTATGAAAGCCGACAATACACCTACTATAAGTTGAATTCGCTTAGTCATACAGAACCTCCTTGTAAAAGAATTAGCGATTTGAGAACGGAGCGGTGAACACTAATGAACAATGAAGTATGGGAAGACGTGTATTAGGATGCAAGAACTTTGTCTATATATCGCATACTTTTATTATAGTTATCACTTTCCCCGATTTCAACTTTTGCGGCGAAAATATGATATACCTATTTGTTGGAAAGCATAAAAATGTTACAGCAAAAGTCAAGGTGAGATAATGGCACAATTTTTCTAGCATACCTTTTGTAACAACTCCCCTTTTAATAGTGCGGGGTGTGTCGCATTTACACGGCTGCGCTGTTCTCGCTCATCAGCTCTATCTGCTCTTTCCACGCGGACACGAAAGAAGCTGGTGAGCGGGGCATTGCGTTTCCGCCTTGAGAAAGCACCCATTCGAGTATTTTTTCTGACTGTGTGGACGAAAAGCGGATTTGTGTGCAGTCGTCGTCTTCGTAGTCACTCAGTTCTTGGTCGTCTGCCCAGATACATTCTTTGAGCAAGGGGCGGGAGTCGGCGTAAAAATCGATGATGTATTCTTCGGCTTTGTCTGAAGAATACGCGCCGAACTTTCCCCCGCCACATTTAGATGAAAAATCGTAATCTTTTGGTAATTCAAACACTTCATTAGTTAAAGTAATATTCTTTATTCGAGCTATGTTGTAAAGTCGTGTTGCGCTTCTTTCTTCTGCATAGCCATACAAACAACATTCATAGCTGTCGATTAAAAGCTGATAGGGGGCGGACTGTGCGGCGTTCTGGGCTGTCTTTGCCGCGTGTTTTGTAATCGAACGTTATCACTTTGTTCTCTAAAAGGGCGAGGCTCAAAAGATGCCAAACTTCTTTGTCAATGCAGAGTTTGGGCTTTGGAGGCACGGCAATGCGGCGCAATAGCTCTTCGTTCGCTTTTGATTGAGTGTTTATGACAAAGTTGATTGCATCTTTTATCTCTTGATAAATCGGATTCCCGTCGAGCGCGGCTAGTAGCGACTTTGCAGCGGAAAGATAGAAAATATCTTTGCTGGAAATTGAGTTTAGAGCGAATTGCCAATTGTCGTCGCTGAAATAGTAGCCATTTTTGCTTTTGTCGAAGTACAAAGGAGCGTGAAAACTGGTACAAAGTGTGTTGAGGTCGCGGGAAATGGTCGCGATACTAGATTTGTCGCCTGTTTTCGCTTCGTAATAGTCGAGCAGGTCTTTTGTGTTGGGGTAGACTCCCGACTTTATTCGATTCGTGATGATGATAAGACGCTCAATTTTCTTCTTGTTCATAAAGCAATTATAACACAGGTGTCTATCAAAATGTGATAGAGCGAATTTTTTTTTGCAAAAACTTCTTACGCTCTATCACGATTTGATAGAGTATGTGTTTATAATGTTTGGTCAGGAAGGGCTTGGGCGGAAATGAGGATTTGGGAGGGGAGTATTCCTAAGGCTTGGGCGAGTTTTTCAAGGGTTTTGACGGTGGGGCTGGCGAGGTTGTTTTCTAGGCGATACATAAAGTGGCGGGAGATGCCTGAGTCAAAGGCGAGCTGCTCTTGGCTCAAGTTCTTTTCTTTTCGTAAAGTGATGATAGCTTGTCCGACGTTCATACTAGCATTATATGCGATAGAACTATATAATTACACGTAGTTTGATTTCACGCATTTTGATTTCACGTCTTTTAGTGACACGTAAAGAAGTGTGGATTATAATAAAAAACAGGTCTGTTGTGTAAGTATATTTTAGTAAGCTTAAAACAGCAGAGTTTATTGGACTTCTTTGGTGAAGTTATAGAATTTGTGTAGGCATATAGGAGGATGTTTTATGGTTGAGAAATTGTTGACCGCTGGTTTTGCACTGATAGGAGCTACATTGTTTGGCGTAGCTGGAAATAGTGTAGGTCATTCGCTAGGTTCTACAGCTGCGGGTAAGCGTACTAGCGATTTGTTTGCATCAGCTGCGAAAAGTGTAAGCTCTTCTAATTTGCCAAAAGCTTAACGGAGAATAGGTATGGCGAATGAGTTTTTGACTGTCAAAGAGCATTGTCAATGTGTTTTGAACTGGCTTTTACGACTTGCATATGTTGATGGAACTTTTTCAAGCGAAGAGCAACAGCTTGTAAAAGGCTTTGCAGCTACTTTGAATATTGAATATGCTGAAAAGAAAGACTGCAAAGAAGAGTTATCTCGCGCAGAAATCGTATTTACGTTGCGTGAGATGTATCGTCTTGCACTATCTGACGGGGAGTTCAGCGATTGTGAACAAGATGTATTGAACGAGTTTATTTCTAAATACGAAGTTCCTGCAGAAGTCGTTTCTGCTACAAAAAACTGGTTGGATTCTTTATTTGAGATAGAAAAGAAGTATAAGTCTGTTGTTACGAACTACATAGGAGAGTAAGAAAATTGGATTTTTGTGAATTGCAGAAGCGAGTTTCAGAATACTATCAAGCACATTGTCCTAGTTTCCTTGTTTGGTACACACCAGCTTCCAGACCTGATGGAATATATCAAAAATTCACTGGTTGTAAAGGTAATTTCAGACCTTTGATAGATATTCTATTTAAGCAGAATTCTATAAAATTACTGTTTGCCCGCTATAATGAAAATGCATCTCCAGAAAAAGAAAATCTTAGCTTTAAGAAATTGAAACCATATTCTTCTCTTACATCTTTTCTTTGCAGGGAAAATTTCCAAGAGGTAGTAAACGGTACAAGGACGCATATTGAAAAAGAACTGCATTTTGGAACTGAGTCAGAGCTGATTGCTTATTTGGATTCTTTCTTTGATAAATTATCAAAACTGATTGTATAAATTGCATTGTGCAACATGGTAAAAATATAATCCCGCTTAACTTGGTATGTATAAGATATGTATCGGAGGCGGGGTGTTATATGTTGGTAGTCGAAGTGCAGTTTGCTAAGTCAGTTGGGCAGATAGGAGGATTCTAAATGAATGAGAATGAAGAAATGCTGAAATCTAAAGATGACACAGATGTCGCAAGTGAGGAACAAAAGTGAATGTTTTGAAATCGTATTTTACAGATGAGTTTGAAAGGCAAAAGAGAAAAGAACTCATTGCTCTTATGAATGATTGGAAAAAGGTCATAAGCAAGAAAGAAAAAATCGTCTTTCGTGATGACGGAGAGGCTTATGATAGCAAGGATTATTTCAATACTGACGGCTTTTTTCCTGGGTATTTTTCCGCAAAGAAAAGAGTTTTGTTCATAGGTCGTGAATCTCGGTGTATTTCGGGCGAGGACAGAATTGAGTCTGATTTGAAAAGTTTTAAAGACTTAGAGCCTTCTGCTTCGTCGTATTGGCGGAGGCTTTTGTATATAACGTATGGAATAAGGTATAACGGTAAATACAAGTTTGAAGAGATTCCTAATGCGAATGATATTCTTGCACAAATGCTAGATTCCAATGATTTTGGCTTTGCGATAATGAATATTTCCAAGTATTCGAACGATTGCGATGACGGTGCAAGTGCGGATTATGAACTAATAAACCGATTTCTCGAAGATTCGGAGTTGGACAAGCGCAATTTTGTGCAAGAGGAAATAGAGCTTTTGTCGCCGTCTGTTATTATCACTGCGAACCTTTGGAACGGGGAAATAAAGAAAGAGCTAATAAATGCGGCATTTCCTGAAAAACTGTTTTCGGAAGGAATTGGGCTTCAAAATAATGCGGCTTGTCTATATGATTACCGACTTGGCAAAAAGACGATAAAGCTCATAGATTTGTTTCATTTTTCTAGCAGAAAGAGCGACGCGGAGTATTTTTATAATCCTGTAATGAAATTACTTTTTTCACGATAGCACAAGAGAAGTACGAAAATGGATATGAGTGATGAAGAGAAAGAACGAGTTAGAAAAGAGTTCGAGAGAATAAAAAATCAGCGGACAGCCAGCGATGAAGACAGAGATACTGTCTTGAACCACGAAGATGATATAAAACAAAAATCGCTAACTGGCGCGCTAAAGAAGTTTTCAGCGGATATTGGCGATTTGCTTGCGATGATAAAGGCGTATTACAAAAAAGAATATACCGAAGTTCCTGTTGCGTCGATTGCGATGATTCTTGCAACTCTTGCTTATGTGTTTAGCCCGATTGACATCATTCCCGATTTTATCCCAGTTTTGGGCTTGACAGACGATGCTACGATGGTTGCGGCGTGTTTGGGTGTTGTTCACAATGATGTGGACAAGTCAGACTGTGGCGAAAGGCAAAATAGTTTATCAAATGAAAAATGTAGCTGACGATATTCCTCTTGGCTCTGTGATTTACACGAAACGACCGCTGTATAAGCATTATGGCGTGTATATTGGTGGCGGGCGAGTGGTGCATTTTGCGGCGAAAAAAGGCTATGAAACCAATGCAAAAGAGGCGTTTATTCAAGAAACTACAATAGAAAACTTCTTGAAAGGCGACGAGCTGTTTGTTGAAAAAGAAGTCAGCGGCTCGTTTTCGGCGGCGGAAGTTGTCGCAAGGGCAAAAGGCGAAGTTGGCAGGCAGAAAGGAGAATATAGTCTGGTCTTTAATAACTGCGAGCATTTTGCGCACTGGTTAAGTATGGTAAAAAGAAATCTGCTCAAGTGGAAGCGGCGGTCGCAGTGGCTATTGTAAGTACTGCTGCGATAGCAACTGCGGTGGTGGCTAGTGGCAAAGAGAAAAAGTAACTGCGTTGTTTTCTGCCTTTGCAAGCGGGCGGCGGATGTGGTATAATATTGCTATGAACACGCGAAAAATGCCGATTGGCATACAGGATTTTACAAAACTCCGTGAAGACGAATATGTGTATGTGGACAAAACCGCTGTTATTTACCATTTGACTCGGACTTCATCACCGTATTTTTTGAGCCGACCGCGCCGATTCGGCAAAAGCCTTTTAATCACGACGCTCGAAGCCTATTTCAAGGGCAAAAAAGAACTGTTCCGCGGTCTTGCGATAGAAAAACTCGAAACAGAGTGGATTGCGTACCCCGTTTTGAAGTTTTCCCTTGCAGGCGGCGAGTTCACTCAAGTTGACGGATTGAAAGATAGACTGAACAACACGCTAAACGAGTTTGAAAAAACGTACGGCTTGCCGAGCGTTACAGGTTCGCTCTCTGTCCGTTTTGAGATGGCACTCAAAAATGCTGCGGAAAAGACGGGACGCAAAGTCGTGGTTTTGGTGGACGAATACGACAATCCGCTTTTGAAAAACATCGGCGGAAGCAAAGAGATAGACGAAGCAAACAGGGCTTTATACAAAGGATTTTTCGCTACGCTCAAAGACTGCGACGGTTATTTGCGCTTTGTGCTGTTCACGGGCGTTACGAAGTTCAGCAAGGTGAGCATTTTCAGCGACCTCAATCAACTGCAAGACATTTCTATGCACCCGCAATATGCTGAAATCTGCGGAATCACGCAGGACGAACTTGAATCGACGTTTTCCCCCGAAATCGACGCGATGGCGCAGGCGAACAAAATGACAAGAGATGAATGTATCGCAAAACTCAAGCGATTTTACGACGGCTATCATTTTACAAAAAACTCGGTGAACATCTATAATCCGTTCAGCTTGATAAATGCGTTCAGCAAACTTGACTTCGGCAAATACTGGTTCGGTACTGGCACGCCGACATTTTTGGTCAAACGGCTTAACGAAATGGGCTTTAATCCGCAGCAATTCTCTGACGGCAGCCTGTACGCAAGCGAGGACGAAATCTCGGACTACCGCCCAGACAATCCCGATGTTGTGCCGCTGCTCTATCAGTCTGGCTATCTCACCCTCAAAAGCTACGACGAGGATTTTGACAGTTTTGTTTTAGGATTTCCGAATGAAGAGGTGAAATACGGCTTTACGCAGAGTTTAACGCCTGTATATCTCAATCGTGAAAAGCCGCTTGACGTGCGCAATTTCGGTCGAGACATCAAAACAGGCAACACCGACAGCCATCGCGACCGCTTTATCTCGCTGTTCGCCGCCCTGCCGTATGCCGCAAAGCCGAGCGACAGCGTGCTTGAGCGGGATTTTCAGAACGTCGTGTATCTCACATTCCTTTTGCTCGGACAATTCGTGAAAGTCGAACAGCACAGCGCAAAAGGGCGCGCCGATTGCATTGTTGAAACCGAAGAATATGTGTACATCTTCGAGTTCAAGCGCGACGGCACGGCGGAGAGTGCACTTTCTCAAATCGAGGAAGCAGGCTACGCAACGCCGTACACAGCCGACAGCCGAACACTCGTGAAAATCGGCGCGGTGTTCTCAAGCGAAGAGAAAACGCTCACTGAATGGCTCGTGCGCTAATTTTCCAGCAGCGGTGGATTTTCGCATTGCGATAATCTTCGGGAATCGTGCGCGCCGTGATGTCCTGCGCCACAAGCGTCAGAGAAG